>FLNY01003700.1_pt1 | contig 168470 bp, 138 predicted proteins | sample 1140381 | NCBI WGS metagenome assembly FLNY01 (sample SAMEA3878172, study PRJEB12797) | bioreactor metagenome | biome: Moose rumen | place: Sweden | collected 2011-10 | reverse complement strand
CATCTTGCCGTCACCACCAATAACCCATTCATCCTCAGGCAGTTTGGTCTTGTCATCGACATAAAGTGCAACGACAATGAAATCCTCACGCAGCATCTTCAAGACGCGCGGGTCGCTCCACACGTTGGCCTCCATCTCACGGCAGTTGACGCATCCGTGACCTGTGAAATCGACATAAAGCGGCTTATTTTGTGCCTTCGCGCAAGCCAACGCCTGCTCATAATCGAAATAGCCTTTCAACCCGTGTGGCAGATGGAAGATGTCGGCAAAACGCGGGTCTTCACAAAGCTCCGCTGTGGGCTTAGCTTTAGATTGCTCAGTCTGAACGGCAGGTACCGCTTTCACATTCTGTTGGATATAATCAATAACTCTGTCAGCGTTCTCCTGATTGATGCGTTTCAGGTCGAAATCCAGGGTCTGTTGCGGCGGCAGATAGCCGGAGAGAGCCTTCAGAGGAGCGCCCCACATTCCCGGAATCATATAAACAACAAAGGTGAACACTATGATACTCAACGTCAGACGTCCTACGCCGACATGTTCGACAGGGTCATCGTTTTTAAACCTGATTTTTCCAAGGAGATAGAATCCGAGCATGGCGAAGCACACGATCCAGATACCGAGATACACCTCACGGTCGAGCAGATGCCAGTGATAGGTCTGGTCGGCGACGCTCAAGAACTTAAAGCCGAGTGCCACCTCGATAAAGCCAAGAACAACCTTGACAGTGTTGAGCCATCCGCCGCTCTTGGGCAGGTTTTTCAGCATCGACGGGAACAACGCGAACAGCGCAAACGGCAGGGCGAAGGTGCAGGCGTAGCAGAACATGGTGAGAATCGGGGTCCAGAACTCACCGGATGTTGATTTAATCAACACAGTGCCTACAATCGGGCCGGTGCAGGCAAACGACACGAGTACCAACGTCAAAGCCATGAAGAACACGCCGACAAGACCTTTCTTGTCTGAGTTAGCGTCAGATTTATTGACTATGCTGCTTGGCAAAACGATTTCGAATGCTCCGAAGAAAGAGGCGGCGAACACCATAAATACGATAAAGAATATGATATTAGGCAGCCAATGCGTTGATAACCAGTTGAATATGTCGCCGGTAACACTGTCGCCTCCGAAAAGCCATGTCACCATGATGATGATAGCTATCGGCAAGGTGTATAGCAACACTATGAAAACGAAATACATGATAGCGTTGAAACGTCCCACCGCTTTGTTTTCACTTCCATGCAGGAAGAACGACACTGTCATAGGAATCATCGGGAAGACACACGGTGTAAGCAAGGCCGCCATTCCCCACAAAATAGCCTGCAGAATCATCGAAAGGAGACTGTCGCCTTCTTTGGCGTCGGCGTTTGAGATTGCCCCGCTATCAAGCGAGATTTCAAACTCCACCTGTGTCGGAGGCAAGCACATGCCGTCGTTACACACCATGTATTCAAGCTCGCCTTTCACCGTAACGGATTCTTTTCCAACGACTTTCACCCTTTGGGTAAAGACGGCTTCCTTCTCGAAATAATTCAAATCAATGCCAAAAGCGTTATCGTAATGCACAATAGCTTCGCCTTCCATCACCTCACCGATGCGTTCATAATTGGAGGCATCCTCAAACATAAACGATGTGGGAATCGGGCCTTCCCCATTGAGTTTTTGAGCGTAAATGTGCCATCCCGACTCAATGTCTGCCTTGAAAATGACATTGTACTCGTTGTTGCCCAGCGATTCAGTCGAGAAACTCCACTGCACAGGGTCATAAATCTGGGCTGATGACGACAATGGCACTATTAATGCGACTATTAATGCGAAAAACAATTTGATTTTTTTCATAGCTAATTGATTATCAATATTTTAATTATTTTACTCGTATATCAAATACAACCTACAAAGATATTAAATTTATTTTTAATTTCCAAATTTTATTTCATAAATAGTTTTTGTCTCAGCTGTGATTTTGAATCTGTCGTCGATACGATGTCCGACAATCCAGACGATTTTGTCTTCAGAATCAGTGATAATCTGAGTGTTACGCTTCTGAAAAGTTGTAAAACCATTGTCATTGAAGAAATCGGAGACAAGTTTTGTGCCGTGCATCCCAAGCGGATGAAAGCGGTCGCCATGCCGCCAATGACGCACCCGCAACGGGAACTTCAGCTTGTCGAAATCGAGTTGTGCAACATCAGGATTCGACATTTCGAGCTTGAAATCTGAAGTTTTTTCAAATTTTGAATATGAAAGATCAGGTCGCAACAGGTTGTCAGTCAGTTCTTGGGGAAAGATTTCAACAGTCTCTTTTTCTATAACCAATTGATAATCATTGGAATAAAACTCCTTTCCGGGTTCTCCGGCAAGAGATGCCATTATAGATTCGCATTGGGCAAACGAAAAGCCGAAGTCTCTTACCCACTCAAAAAGAAGTTGTTTCCCATCACCGTCATTCCGAGTGTAGCGAAGCGGAATCGAGGAATCTCCTTCAAACGAAAATATTTCTTTTTGCTTGAGATTTCTCCACTCCACACTCCTTTCAGTCGAGTTTCGGTCGAAATGACGTTTATTGATTGTATGCAACACGCCGCTCACCGTTTCAATTTGCGACATTCTTTCTTTCAGAAGCGCTCTATATAATTGATTTTCAGATGCCAAATGACTGATTGATTCGAGTATTTTCTCACGTGCCTCCGGCTTGATGTTGTCGAAAACGGGCATCAGTTCATGACGGATTTTATTTCTCAGATAAACTGTTTCATTATTTGTGCTGTCATCGCGCCATTTTATTCCGTTTTCTATAGCGAAAGCCTTGATTTCTTCTCTCGTCGCCCATAGTAATGGCCTGATATACAATCCGTTACGAGGCAGCATCGACTTCAGCCCTTTGATGCCGGAGCCTCGCATAAGGTTGATGAAAAATGTCTCAATTTGGTCGTCGGCGTGGTGTGCGAGAGCTAATTTGCATCCTCCGGCATTGATTAAATCGTTGAACCAGGCGTAGCGCAGCTCGCGGGCCGCCATCTCAACGGAGACCTTTTGTGTTGCGACGTATTCCAAAGTGTCGAATTTCCTGACGAAAAGCCTCACTCCCACCCTGTCGGCATACTCGCGGACAAACTGCTCGTCGCCGTCGGATTCCTTGCCGCGTAGATGGAAGTTACAGTGTGCAAAGGTGATGTCGTAGCCGCACCGCCTCAACAATTCCGCAAGCACCATCGAGTCAACGCCGCCACTCAAGGCAACGAGGATTTTGTCACCTTTATTAATAAGGTGATTGTCAACAATATATTTGCGGAATTGCTCTAACATAGTTTCTTTTAATATTTAGCAGGAGATTTCTCCACTCGCTGTTGGACGCATGCGATACGTCCATACAGTTCGGTCGAAATGACGGTAATCATTAAAAATATAAATAAACCAACAAAAATCCTATTCCAAGCCCCACAACGGTGCAAATAGCGTACCACATAAGTTTTTTCAACGGCGAGGCGTCAGGCTCGAGCGACTGCTCAATCTTTTTCTTCGGGATAATATCGCCTACAAAAATCTCGTCTTTCTGAGCGTTTTCAACGCCAATCATCTCGTCCGGCTCCGCAAAAACAAGTCCGTGGTTCTTGATTTGATGCGCCTTGCCTCTGAAATAATACTCCACGCAATAGTTGTTTTCCAAAAGTATTATCACGCCTGTACTGTCTTCATCGGTGCTTTTCGCCACAATCTTGGCACGACGGCCATAGTTTTGTTTCAACAAAATCTCATTGTCGTCAACTGTTAGATATGCCACCACGTTTTCAGTAGCCGAATTGTCGCTCAAAGCGGAAGTGAGATATATCACCAAAAGACTTACCGCCAAGGTGCTTAAATCGTCATGCAAGCCGATAATCACTTGATTGTCAGGGATTTCATAAAACCAAAAATTCACTTCCGGGTTAAAGGAATGAGGATACAGCTTTATCCATTCCTTCACCAATCCGATGATTTCGTCCTTTTGCAGGCCTTTAACTTTGATGTAGTCCATAATGATAGTTTATCGTCATTTCGACCGACCGCAGGGAGTGGAGAAATCTCAAATATAAAAAGGATATTTCTCGACTTCACTTCGTTTCGCTCGAAATGACGGGTTACACATTATTTTTTTCTTTTATGTTGTATCTTCTCTACTGAGAAGCCGAATTTTCCTATTTTTTCACCCAAAGTGTAGTATTTTCCATGCGAGTATGTTATCAAGTCAGCCTGATTGAGTTGGAAAAGTCCTGTACTCTGGTCGAAATATCTCTCATCCCCGTGAACGGCAACTATCTCGGCCACAAACATGTCATGTGAGCCTAACTCCTTGACTTCCACCACCTTACATTCAATATTAACAGGCGACTCAGTTATCAAAGGGGCTTGCACGACATCAGCCTTCGCCGGTGTGAGGTGCATCTCCTTGAATTTGTTATGGTCCCTGCCTGAGCGCACTCCGCACCAGTCGGTGGCTTTTGCCAAGGCATCTGTGGTGAGATTGATCACAAATTCCTTTGTTCTCGAGATGATTGCATGTGAATGACGTTCCTCCCTCACCGAGATATAACACATCGGAGGGTCAGAGCATAAAATGCCGGTCCACGCCACCGTGATGATATTGTAGTTCTCGAGTCTGTCGCCGCACGACACCATCACCACCGGTAATGGGTACAGCATTGTTCCGGGTTTAAAACTTCTTTTCATACCGCAAAAATAAAAAAAATCCCGTCACGTGGGCGGGATTTTTCAAATAATTATTGATTATTAAATCGTCCATGTCGAACCGCTGTTGAGCAGGTCGTCCATGTTCTTGATCTTCGAGTTAGCCTTTTCGTTCTCGATGACTTCCATCAGGCTGTCGTTGAATGTCGGGGCTTTCACATCGCGGATGACGCCGATGGCAACCGGGAATTGAGGCGGCGCCATATGTGCCAGCATCATGTGGATACCTGTATCTTCAATAGTCTTGTCGTGTACGAGGATATCTTTTTCAGTGATGCCGTCCTGTCCGATGGTGACGACTTCGAGGTGGTTGCCGTTGAGACGGATACCTTTGTCGCGGTTCTTACCGAAGATGAGGGGTTTGCCGTGTTCGCACTTCACCTGCATGTCGTCGCGAACGTCCCTGCCTGTGATGTTTTCGTGAACGCCGTTGGAGAAGATCATACAGTTCTGCAGCACCTCGGTAACGGCGATGCCGTCGTGGTGATACGACTCCATAAATATCTCTGTCAACTCTTTCGGGTTGACATCAACGCCACGGGCGAAGAACGTAGCTTTTGCGCCGATGGCGAGTTCACCTGGGTTGAACGGGTCCTCGTATGTACCTTGAGGAGAAGTCTTCGTCTTAGTACCACGGAAAGTACAAGGCGAAAACTGACCCTTTGTCATACCATAGATACGGTTATTGAACAGCACGAGGTTGATGTCGATGTTACGACGGCAGGCATGGATGAAGTGGTTACCACCGATAGCGGTACAGTCACCATCACCTGTAATCATCCACACGCTGAGGTTCGGATTTGCCAACTTGACGCCTGTTGCGGCGGCGGCGGCACGACCGTGAATGCTATGGAACCCGTATGTGTTCATGTAATATGGGAAACGCGATGAGCATCCGATGCCGGACACCACCACGATATCTTCCTTCTTCTTGCCAAGTTTAGGAAACACGTCCTGCATGGCCTTCAGGATGGCGTGGTCACCGCAGCCAGGGCACCATTTCACCACCTGGTCGCTTGCAAAATCATCTTTTGTCAGCATAACTTCCTGATTGTCTATTTTCTGATTTTCCATAGTAGCGTTATTTTAGAAGGTCATTAAACTTATTCTCTAACTCGCTGATTGTAAACGGCAGGCCCATCACCTTGTCGAATTGTTCGCAGCGATACTCCGGATAGTTCATGCGCAGATATTTGGCAAACTGTCCTCGGTTGATTTCGCACACCACAATCTTCTTATGTCCTTTCAGCACTTCTTCTGTGTTGCGTGGCAATGGCATGATGTAGTCGAAATGTGCATGAGCGATGCTCTTGCCTTCTGTCATCAGCTTCTCGACGGCGGTACGCACTGTGCCGTATGTGCCGCCCCAGCTCACCACGAGGAGGTCGGCGTTCTTGTCACCGTAGATGTCTTGCAGCGGGATGTCGTTAGCCACACGGTTGATTTTCTCTTCACGAAGCTCTGTCATCAGCTGGTGGTTCTCAGGGTTAGTTGAAAGGTTACCCTTGCCGTTTTCCTTCTCGAGGCCGCCCACACGGTGACGAAGGCCAGGAGTTCCCGGCAGAGCCCATTCACGACGCAGCCATTTCTCGTCGCGACGGAATGGCATATATTCCGGGTCGTTTGCCTTTGCGATAGGCGGTGTGATTGGTGGCAGTTCCGCCATACTCGGGATGCGGAACACCTCGGAGCCATTGCCTAAAGAGCCGTCGCTGAGCATGATGACAGGTGTCATATGCTCCATTGCGAGACGTGCAGCCTCATATGCGCTGTAGAAACAACCTGCTGAGCTGCGTGCTGCTATTACGATAAGAGGAGCGTCGCCGTTACGTCCGTAGAGAGCCTGCATAAGGTCGCTCTGCTCCATCTTGGTAGGAAGACCTGTTGAAGGACCGCCACGCTGCACGTCGATGATGACTAACGGAAGCTCGGTCATCACTGCCAGACCCATAGCCTCGCTCTTCAGCGAGAGACCGGGGCCTGATGTAGTGGTCACGGCGAGACAGCCAGTGTAGGCAGCACCTATCGACGACATGATACCGGCGATTTCGTCTTCAGCCTGATAAGCCTTGACATTGAGGTTCTTGTATTTTGTAAGCTCGGCAAGGATGTCGGTAGCAGGGGTGATGGGATAGCTTCCCAAGAAGAGCGGGCGTCCCGACTTCTCTGCGGCGGCCATCAAGCCCCATGCAGCGGCAGTATTGCCGGTTATGTTACGATATTTACCTTGCTTAAGGTCTGCGGCCTCCACCTTATAAGTGTTGGTGAAGAGCTCCCAAGTGTCAGCATAGTTGTAACCGGCGTCGAGAACGGTGCGGTTGGCCTTGATTACCTGATCTTTGCCTTTGAACTTCGTTTCAAAATAAGCATAAACACTGTCCAATCCACGGTTGAAGAGGTACATCACGATGCCAAGAGCGAACATGTTCTTCGACTTGAGCATCGACTTGTTATCCATACCGAAGTCTTTCAGTGCCTCTTTTGTAAGCTCCGAGATAGGGGCCTTTACAACTTGATAGTCAGCGAGAGTGCCGTCAACTGTCGGGTCGTCAGTATAGCCGGCTTTTTCCAAAGCTTTTTCCGTAATGGAATCGGAGTCAATGATAATGATAGTACCAGGACGGAGCCAACGCATGTTAGCTTTGATTGACGCAGGGTTCATCGCGACAAGCACATCGCAAAGATCACCTGTTGTGTGAACCGGTGTGTGTCCAAAATGCACCTGGAAACCGCTGACGCCAGCCACAGTACCTTGTGGAGGACGAATTTCCGCCGGATAGTCGGGGAAGGTGGCAAAATCATTGCCAGCTAAAGCCGTTGAATCGGAAAAGAGGTTTCCGGTCAGCTGCATACCGTCACCAGAGTCACCCGCAAAACGGATAACCACGTGTTCAAGTTCTACAACTTTTGTCTTGTTAGCCATAAGAAAATGAATTTAATTTGTTGTATTTTAATAACTTAGATATTTTTCGTATCAATCATGGAATACTTCTGAAATTTTCTGCAAAGGTAAGCATATATTTCTTATAAAAAAAATAATTATCGGAAAATATTTTCAATTTCAAAAAAGAAAAAATATTTTTCAAAAATGTTGCTGCGTATTGGAAAAACCTATATCTTTGCAGAAAATTTCTAAACTAAAAAAAATTATGGCATACAAAATTTTAGACAGCTGTGTGGCTTGCGGTACTTGCATCGACGAGTGCCCGGTCGGCGCTATTTCAGAAGGTAGCATCTATTCAATCAACGCTGACAACTGCGTTTCATGCGGCACATGCGCAAGCGTTTGCCCTAACGAAGCTATCGTTGAGGACTAATAGGCACGCTGCTTCAATGTTAAAAATGGACGGCAAAGCCGTCCATTTTTTATTTCTTAAAGTAATTTGAAATCTTCAGGTTTATCTCGCGCAAACGTTGCTCATCGAGTTTGACGACTTCCCTGTCGTAAGTCATCAGGCCGTTCAACTCCACCTCGCAGTCGGTGGTCTGGGTGTAAACAGCCGCCGAGAACCCGCGCGGGATGAGGCTTAACAGCATGTTGGCGTATTCCACGTATGTGTCGGTGACTTTCTCCTCAGAATCATATTCAACATAGCCCCAGCCTTTCGACGGCACCCATGTATGTCCCTCTACTTTGCGTCCTATTCCGCCGTATTCGCCGAGGACGGTGGCTCGCATGGCATCGTAGAAAAACATCTCCGGCTGCGGATAATGATGAATATCAAGGATATCGCCCACAGGATAGTGATTACCTCCCGATGCCGGATTCACTAAGCGTGAGGGGTCGTAACTCTTGGTCCACTCAACGATTTCAGGTGTCTTGAACTGTCCCCACGACTCGTTGAACGGCACCCAGACGCCAATGGAAGGCACAGAATAGAGGTAATCGATTATTTCTTTCCATTCTTTTTTGTAGTTAGCCTCCGATTCCGGAGTACGTGAGCTCAACGCCCCGTCGAAATATCTGTCGGTGACCCAGCCCGGCCCGCGACCGCCAGACGGCATATCCTGCCATACGATGACTCCCAAGCGGTCGCAATGGTAGTACCATCGTGCAGGTTCGACTTTGACGTGCTTGCGAATCATGTTATAGCCGAAGTCCTTGGTTTTTCGGATGTCGTAAGCCAGAGCCTCATCGCACGGGGCGGTGTAGAGACCGTCACACCACCAGCCCTGGTCGAGCGGACCGAACATGAAAACCGGCTCGTTGTTGAGCATCAGACGCACAATGCCGTTCTCGTCCTTCGCCGTGCTGAATTTGCGCATAGCAAAATAACTCTTAACCTTGTCAACAACCTTATCTCCTTGATACAGAGTCACTTCCAAGTCATACAAGAACGGCTCATCGGGTGACCACAAACGCGCATCGGCGTGCATCGGCACCTCGACATCCTCACCGTTTATTGAGCATGCCCTTGCCTCAACTGCCGTTGACTTGCACACGACGACTTCAACTTTTTTATCAGCTGCGGCATTCGCGACATTAGTTTTTACCGTAACTTTGTGATTATCAACATCTGGCACAATCTTCAAGTCAACGATATGGTTTTCATTGACAGGCTCAAGCCACACCGTCTGCCATATTCCGGTGACAGGAGTGTACCATATTCCGCGAGGTTTCACATGTTGTTTACCGCAAGGCTGCTCGCCGTTGTCGGTGGGGTCCCACACCCTGACAACGAGTTTGTTGCCTTTTTTGTTCAAAGCTTGAGTGACGTCAATCGAAAACGGAGTGTAACCGCCTGTGTGTGAGCCTACTTTTATGTCATTCACCCAAACATCACATTTCCAATCGACAGCGCCGAAATGCAACAGCACTCGTTTCCCTTTCCAATTTGACGGCACCTCAAATTCACGATGATACCAGAGTTCATTGTCTTTTCCGACATATTTCTGCACTCCCGACAACGACGACTCGACACAGAACGGCACCAAAATCTTGCCGTCAAACTCGCCAATGACATTATTTCCTTTCGGACGTATCGCATAATCCCATAAGCCATTGAGGTTCAGCCAACTATCTCGTGCCATTTGCGGACGAGGATATTCCTGCCAAACATTTTCAGGTGTCACTTCCGAAGCCCAGCGTGTCTTCAAACTGTCTCCCGCAGGAGAATATTGCGCCACAGCCATTTGACTGACAATCAAGCAAATAGCCACAAAAAACAATCTTTTCATATTCTAATGTTTAAATTTCCAGCCAAGTCCGAAATAAATCGTCCTAATCTGGTCTGATTCAATGTAAATATCTCTGTAATCTCTTATGAATGCCGTCAAGTGCTGACGTTTCGTAAGCCGGTAATCCACTTCTGCCGCAAGAAGCAAAGTGTTCATTTCCAATCGTTTATCTTTATTCAAGTCGGAATAAATCTCGCTTGCCACGGTATATTTGTATCTGCTGAAACGGCGTTGGTACGACACTGAGAGCCTGTTGCGCCAGCTATATTCGGGGGTGTAGTTATAATATCCTCTCAATTCGTCCTGATAAAGTGTGATGAAACGCATTCTGTAGCCGAAAGTCCAGTTTCTGTATGAATATTTGTACGATGCGTTGACAAAGACACGATATCTGTTGCGGAAGATGTGTTTTCCCGTGAATTTATTGACATAATCGAAGCCTGCACCAACCTTGAGACTATATTTGGGGAACGTGTAATTGACTCCCAGAGTTGTTTTTGAACGCGAATATTGTGAAAAATCGTTGTCAAAACGCAGGTCTTCTTTCAGCCAGACATCAAAATCGCCATAGAAATTATTCTCGTATTCCGCTTGCAAAATCGACCCGTAATCCGTTGAGTTCTGGGCGTTTACAATTTTGGGGCATAAAAACGCACACAATAAAATCATCAAGGCAGAGATGCCACAAATTGTCTCTCCACCGGATAATTTATCATGTCGCATTTTGTAAATCATTGAAAATCTTTCAGTTTAGTGATGTTATTGATAGTATTTTGCGTTTTTGCGAAAGGCTTGTACGTCACCTTCACATACGCCACGTCGCGCAGAAAATCGATGTGTCCGACCTCAAATTCCACTATGTCGAGACCGGTGCGTTCCTTCAAATCGGCCAAAAGCTCATCCTCGCGACCATGTTTCACATTTTCAATCTTGTCGTAAAGAATCACTTTAGTCTCAGTGCGTCTTGTGGTGATGATATCGCTCTCGAAAAGCCATATCGAGATGATAAACAAGGCGTTAGTCACCAGAAGTTCGACATAGCTCACTGTCAGGGCAAGTCCGTTGATGATTGATATTCCGATGATGATGAACAGATATGTCATCTCCCTGATTTTCAGGGTCTCCGTTCGATAACGAATCATTCCGAAGATGGCGAACAGTCCCAACGCGAAGCTGATTTGCATCTTCATGTTATCCATCAGGATGATGAGGAGGAAAATCGTCACGGCGAAGAGCATAAACGTGAAATAATAGTCGTTTCTGCGGCTTTTCGGGTAATAGAAGCACCTCACGATAATCCAGCACACCAAGAAATGGAATGCGAAACGAATCAATAGTGTCCACAAGCTTGTCATGTCAACGAGCGGCACGCCGAGGAACCCGGATTCGAAAGCGTCGCCGCCAAACTCGCGGGCGATGTCGGGGTCAAAGTTCTGCATTTTCTGAAGTAACAGCATATTCTCTAAGTTTTTTCAATTTCTGAAGTTTTATTATTTTCTTTTTAAAACGATTCTGTTTCAAATTTTTGTCCGTCATAGCCCTTCCGATACAATACTTACTGATACTCAATGGCTTGACGCGCAGTTCAAACAAAGTTTTCTGAAACACCGACTCGCATTGTCCGTCACGTTTCAACTCCATGATTACCAAAGGAGCTATCCCGCATTCGTTTCCGTTTTCAAAATTATGGAAACGCACATTGAAATCGACGGTTATTCTCTCTGTTTTACCCTTGTTTACCACGGTGATACGGTCAAAAGTGGTGGAGAGTTTCTTTTGAAAGCCGTCGAAATCATAATCAGGGAGCTGTTTTTCGACAAACTCGCGTGTGGCGGGGTCTGATTTGAGGTCAGAAAACACGTTCTCACCCACTTCGATACGTTTTTTCTTAGTCCGACCGTGGTTGTTTTTATGTTTCACCTCGCAGAAATAAGTGGCTGTGTCAACATAATTTCTCACACGGAGCTTATCGCGTTTCAGTTTCTTGTCCTGATGGATGATATACATGTGATTATCAACGGTATCGTAGTAGATGCTGTCGTATGCGGCAATGCGTTTACCGTCGATTTCCTGCACAAAATAGTCATTTTTTATCAGTGAGAACAGTTTTGTGACAGTCAAATCGTCGGCTACATATTTTGCATCGACACGGTTCATCAGCTTCACGGCACTCATCTCGTCAAGGCTGATTGGTGACATCTCTTTCAATATGTCATCAAGTCGCTCCACTATCTGAATATTAGCTCAAACTCTTTCACCGATTCAAGTTTGCCGTTCGGGTAATAGTTCAACTGGCGTTTTTTGCTGCCGTCTTCATTATACTCGAACTTCCTGATTCTCACCACTTTATCACGGTCGTTGTATTCTATTTCCCTCAGCACTTTCGATGCCGGGTCAATAGGATCGACGTATTCGCTGACCACACGTGATTTCTGTCCGTAGGAAGCATATTCGATCTCTTCTATTTTTCTTCCGAGGGAATCGTATGTTGTCACGTGGTCCAAAAAGGCCTGTTTTGCGCCTGTTTGTGTATTCCACTCCTTGATTGTCAAGCCTTTACGTTTCTGACGTTTGATAAGAGTCTCCGGCGTCACCTGTTGCGCAAAAGCCGGAATTATCATTGACAACAAGAACGAAAATATTAAAAACTTTTTCATATTTGAATGTAAATAATTGATTATCAAACTTGTATTCTAACAAAAAAAGTCGTTTCCGGTTCCATCTCGATTATTTCGCCGGCATTTTCAATTGTAAGAGTTTCTATCATAGGTGAAGGCACTTCCGCCGAGTTTTCGGTGAATGTAAATATCTCATAATCACCGGGTTGCAGTTTCTGAAAAGCGAAGATGCCGTCTAATCCCACTCTTGTGTCATCGAAATGGTAGTCATCGCCGGCATTTCTGATATAAACACGATGTTCGTAAGCCCAGCCCTCTCCGCATTTGGTGCCGTTATGGTAATATTCAGCATACACTTTACCTTTCACGATGGATGTGCCGTATGCCTTGCCGGAATGGATATACAGCGTTGAGACATTGCCGGTTTCTCCTCTTCCTATTGATATTGAAGCTTTTACGGGCACTTTCTCGCCGGAAGGCAGAGTGGAGTAGGCGAACACGGTATAATCACCTTTGGTCAGATATTTAAACTGATAAAAGCCCTTGTCATCGGTCTCAACATCGTCGCCATAGAACTCTGAGTTGCCATAAACGATGAAGACGTCGGTCTTTGCCGCGTCAACAGTGTCGGCCGGAAGAGTGTAATTGTCATCCGGATGGTTGATAAGCTTGACATAGCCCTGCACGGTGCCGGTTCCGCCCTCGCCCTCGTTTTTATTACATGAAACGAGCAGCACTAAACTCATGAAAATTAATCCGATACATTTGATTTTCATATAAACTTGATATTAAAAATTCATTCTTTTTCAAGATTCATTCTTGTTCAAGATTAGCCTTCATTTGCAACATTACTTTCACGAAAGTGTCAAGGTCTTGTGTGTCAATACTTTGTATGACATCATTCATAAAATTTATAGCCACATCGGTAGTGATTTTCTCCAAAGCCAACCCTTCATCAGTAAGTTCTATTTTATTGATTCTGCGGTCGTTTTCATCCACCACACGTGTCACAAGACTCTTTTTCTCTAAGGAATCGATGATTTTGGTGACCGAATTTTTGTCTTTTTGAATAATGTCAGCGATGTTTTGCTGCGACAGTGACTGTTGTTCCCACAAGATATCCAGCACCAGATACTGTTCCGGTGTGACATTGATTCCGTTTGCCTGCAACTCGTCAAAAAAATTCTTCTTAATCCTCGAATTAAGAATATTCACGTACACGGCGATTTTCTTAATGAGCATCATAAGGCTTAAATGTTAATTTTCACCGCAAAGATAGTAATTTTTTTGAAACGTCAAAAAAAAATCGATTATTTCTTTTTTATTGGGCTATCCGGTTCTTTTGCCATCATCCTATATTCCGCCCATTCGACGAAATGAGGAAAATAAAAGTCAAAGAATTTTGTCATTTTACCCGTCGGGGTCAGTACCATCTCTTTTTTCCGTGATTTCAGTCCGCGCGCCAATTTTTTGGCCACTTTCTCGGCCGACATCATTTTATCCTCATTGCGAGGTGTCATGCCTTGTGGTGAGCCATCGGCCAAAAGTGCCACGTTTCTGATGTTTGATGCGGTAAAACCCGGGGCGAACACCATGACATGCAGTCCGTCGTACCTATGTTCTACGCGCAGGGTGTCAAGAAAGCCCCTGATGGCGAATTTTGACGCCGCATAGCCTGTCCTGCCAGGCAGTCCGATGAATCCGGCTATTGAGACAACGCCCACCACGCTGCCTTTCGACTCTAAAAGATAGGGCAAGGCGTATTTGGTGCAATAGACGGTTCCCCAGAAGTTGGTGTCAACCAGTCGTCTGATGACGTCGAGGTCGAGGTCGTTGAACATGGCACGCATGGATATTCCGGCGTTATTAACGAGTATATCTATGCGTCCGAATCTTTTTACGGTCTCATCAATAAGGTTTTTGCAGTCCGCCTCCACCGACACGTCGGTCTTGACACACAACATGTTATCAGCTGCCGGCGACTCCTTTCGCAGTGTTTCCATCTTTTCGATAGAGCGTGCCGCCATCACCACCTTGGCATCGTGCGAAGCGAACAACACAGCCGTAGCCAGCCCTATTCCAGAGCTGGCTCCGGTCACTATAACAACTTTATCCTTTAAAAATTTATAGTTCATCTTACAGGATAGCCATTTGTGGCATCTCAGGGTTGTCGTATTCGCCTGCCGCGAGTTTTTCCTTGATTTCCTTGAATGCGTTCAATGTGTAATGCACGTCGTCGAGCGAGTGGGCGGCCGTCGGGATGATTCTGAAGATAATCATGCCTCTCGGGATGACAGGATATGTCACGATGGAGCAGAAAATCTTGTAGTTTGTGCGCAGGTCGCGTGCTATCCATGCTGCCTGCACCTCGTTGCCCGGCAGGAATATAGGTGTCACGCAAGCCTCTGCCGGTCCGATGTTGAACCCCAGCTCACGGAATCCGTTTTGCAAGGTACGGGTGACTGTCCATAGTTTCTTGCGAAGCTCGTCGCCTTCAGCGCCGCGTATTATTTCCAGACGTTTCAGGCAGCCTTCCACTATAGGCATCGGCAGCGACTTGGCGTACATCTGCGAGCGCATGTTATATCTCAGATAATCAATTACATATTTAGGGCCGGCCACGAAGCCACCGATGATAGCCATTGACTTGGCGTAGGCGCCGATGTAGAGGTCGATGTCGTCCATCACGCCGAAATGCTCAGATGTGCCGCGTCCGGTAGGACCCATGCAGCCGAAGCCGTGAGCATCGTCGATGAGGACACGGAACTGATATTTCTTCTTGAGAGCCACTATCTGGTCGAGGATGCCGAGGGCGCCGGTCATGCCGAACACGCCTTCAGTGATGAGGAGGATACCGCCTCCAGTCTTCTTCACAACCTCGGTGGCGCGCTGCAACATCTTCTCACAGCTGACGATATCATTATGTTTGAAATGGAACGACTGCCCCATGTGCAGACGTTTGCCGTCGATGAGGCAGGCATGAGCCTCGGCGTCGAAGACGATGACGTCGTTACGTGTACAGAGCGCGTCGATAGTCGAGACGATGCCTTGATAGCCGAAATTAAACTCGTATGCGTCTTCTTTATGCTCAAAATCAGCGAGTTCGCGTTCCAAACGCTCGTGGAGCCGGGTGTTGCCGCTCATCATACGGGCACCCATAGGATATGCCAAGCCCCAACGCGCGGCAGCCTCGGCATCGACTTTCCTCACCTCCGGATGATTCGCCAAACCAAGATAGTTGTTCAAACTCCAGCACAAAACGTCAACGCCGTTGAAACGCATGTGTGGCCCGAGTTCGCCTTCCAAACGCGGGAAAGCGAAATATCCGTGAATGCGGTCCATGTATTGCCCGATAGGACCACCGGAATCGTGTGCTATTCTTTCAAAAATTTCCATTTTTTGTGTCAGTTTTTTAATCTTGCAAAATTAGTAAAAATATTTACAGTAAACGCATAATTCGTTTTTTTTATTTTATCGGGAAAAATTTTCAAAGACATGCCGCCGATAAATGTTTTTTTGTATTTTTGTAGTTCAATTTCAAAGAAATGATTGACTTGAACAACAAGAACGTCCTCGTGACAGGTGCCAGCTCGGGAATAGGTGCCGCGATAGCTCGTTGTCTCGCCAAGGAGAAATGCAATCTTTTCCTCACGGGACTTGGAGAAACGCAACTTCAAGAGACTAAAGGCATTTGTGAGAAGGAAGGCGTCAAGGTGCTGTATAAGGAGTGTGACTTCGCCGACTTCAACTCTATTGACGAGCTTGTGAAAGCGATAAAAACGAGTGATTTCAAGATAGATTTGTTCGTTTTGAATGCCGGGATATCTCAAAGAGACCGCGGTCTCGACACCGATTTCGCCATCGACAAAAAAATCATGCAGGTCAACTATTGGAGCAGCGTGTATCTCATCAAGCAGTTCAAGGCTGAGATTTTGGCGTCAGACCATGTCAATATCTCTGTAACCACTTCATTGGCAGGGCTTTTCGGCTTCCCGTTAAGGACATCGTATTGCGCCTCCAAGCACGCTTTGTTCGGCTTTTTCGAGTCGTTGGACCTTGAATATCCCAACATTCACGTCACTTTCCTCATCCCGGGACGCATCAACACTCCCATCAGCAGAAGTGCCTTGATGGGCAATGGCGAGAAATACGCGAAGATGGATGCAGGCCAGGAGAAGGGTCTCGATGTTGACAAAGCCGCCAAAAGAGCGGTAAGGGCTATCAAGAAGCAGAGACACCGCAAACTCATCGGCAAGGGCGAGCTGATTATGGCATATATTAATAGGTATATACCCTGGCTTTATTATAAAATAGCAAACAAAATATCCCCAACATAATGAAAACAGAGAAAGAAAAAGTCATCTGCGGAATACAGCAGGTAGGCATTGGTGTTGAAGACCTCCAGACATCATGGAAATGGTACAACAAGCACTTTAACATACAAATACCCATTGTTGACGACGAAGGTGTCGCCGAGCGGATGTTGCCTTACACCGGCGGCAAGCCACAGCCTCGTCATGCCATCCTCGCCATCTCACAGCGTGGTGGCGGCGGCTTCGAGATATGGCAGCCACAAGGTCGCAAAGTGGTGTACCCTAAAGAACCTCTGCGCCTTGGAGATTACGGCATCAACATCTGCAAAGTTAAGGCAAAAGACGTGCAGAGAGCATATAACTACTTCAAAGACAATGACATAAAAATCTTGAGTAGCATCAGCGTATCACCTCTCGGCATCGAGCATTTCTATTTACAGGATCCTTGGGGCAATGTCTTTGAAATCGAGCAAGACGACTATTGTTTTCTCAATGTTGACCAAGTCACAGGTGGCTCCAACGGCGTTGTGATAGGTGTCTCAGACATGGACAAATCTATTGATTTTTACAACAAACTCCTTGATTATGACATCATTGCATTCGACGAGACCGATGTCTTTGATGATTTCGGGGATGTCCTTGGCGGGAAATGCAAGATGCGCCGTGTTGAGTTGAAGCGCTCGAAGCCTGTGTGCGGTCCGCTCAGCGACCTGATGGGCTCTTCACACTTAGAATTGATGCAAAACCTTGATATTGAGGCACATAAGACCCTTGAAGGTCGCTATTGGGGCGATCCGGGATTCATCCATCTCTGCTTCGATGTGCGTAATATGGACAAGGTGCACGAGGTGGCCAAGGCTCTCGGTCACGACTTCGTGTGTGACAGCGGTGATGACTTCGACATGGGCGACGCCAACGGTCATTTCACATACGTGGAAGACCCCGACGGCACTCTCATCGAGTTTGTCGAGACATTCAAAATACCGGTGATAAGAAAATTGGGAATATCAATAAACCTCAAAAACAGAGACGATTACAAGCCTCTGCCGAGGATTATCACCAAGGCCTTACGGTTTATGAAAGTGTCTTTTGATTAGATTGATAGATAAAAGATAACAGATAACAGAAGATAACAGATAACAGATAAGCAAAAACGTCGAAACACTCTATTATCTATTATCTATTATCTATTATCTATTATCTATTATCTGTTATCCGTAATTTCCTTTACAGACCGAGTTTTGCCTTGACATCAGCAGTGATGTCGATTGCGGTGTCACCGATTGAAAGGATGACGGTCTTTTCAAACACGTATGCCAGACCTTTTGTCTTAGCCACATCGTCGATGGCTTTCTTGATTTTGTCGAGCATAGGTTTTGAGAGCTCGTCCTGCTTGGCGGCGAGGTCTGACTCCGCTCCTGCCTGAAATTCTTGGATGCGGTTCTGAAGGTCAACGATTTCCTTCTCTTTCGACTGACGGAGTATGTTGCCCATTGTAGCTGAGTTGGCTTCATAGTCTCTCAACTTGTTCTGGTACTCTGTCGCCATAGCTTGCAGCTGAGCCTGAAGCTCGCTGTAGTAAGCCTGCAAATCTTGTTGGATTTTAGCGCTTTCCGGCATCATATCGATGATGATCTGCGAGTCCACATAACCGATTTTCTGAGATTGTGCGTTAGCTCCGAAACCGATTCCCAATGCTAACACTAACGAAACCAATACTTTAGTTAACTTTTTCATTTTTATTAAATTTTAATTATTTTCAAATTTGCTGCAAAAATACTATTTTTTTTGTTAATGAAGTGAAATATTTTTACAATGTTTATTTCTTTACATCACCCGACTTGTTGCCGCCGCCACTTGATTTGGTGGTGTTTGCTGAGTTGCTTGTGCGCTTTCTGTCCTGCCTGCGTACAGTCTGCATGACATTACCCACCTCATCGAGGATGTCGTCGCTGATGTCGAACTTGTCGTTGCTGTATAACACCGTTGTCCCCGAAGCCTTGTCGATGACGAAAGCGTAATTTTTCTGTTGTGCCACCTGTGCTATGGCGTTGTAAATCTTTTCTTGGATAGGCTGAATCAGCTCGGTGCGTTTGGTGAACATCTCGCCTTCCGGGCCGTAGTATTGCATCTGCAATGAAGCAAGTTCTTGCTCTTTAGCTGCTATTGCGGCCTCTTTCTTGTTTTTCATGTCATCTGAGAGAAGCACCGATTCCGTCTGATAGTCGCGTTTCATCTGGTCAAGTTTGTCGCTCAGTGCCTTCAGTTCCTTCTGCCATCTCACCGACATCTGGTTGATTTCCTCTTGAGCATCACCATATTCCGGGATGTTTTGCAGGATATAGTCGGTGTCAACGTAAGCTATCTTCTGATTTCCTTGCGCCTTAACGGTAATAGCACCTAATGTCATAAACAAGGCAAGTAATAAAAGAGATGTTTTTGTTTTCATATTTCAATACATTTTTAAATTCAGAACATTTTTTACTATTAGTCTATTGAGCCTCCTATGGAGAAGTGGAACTGGCTTCCCGCGCTGTCGCTGAGGCCCGGTATCTCATCGAAGCCATAGCCCCAGTCGAGGCCGAGCATTCCGAACATCGGCAGATAGATCCTAACGCCTATACCGGCTGAGCGATAGAGGTCGAACGGGTTGAACTTATCGAATCCGAGCCAGCAGTTACCAGCCTCCACGAATGTAAGGGCGTAGATGGTAGCCTGAGGGTTCAGAGTGAGAGGATAACGCAGCTCCATAGTGTATTTCGCGAAGATGTTGCCACCTTCTTGCGAACTCGTTGATGCGCCGGGTGTCAGGGCGGTGTTAGCATAACCTCTCATGCCTATAAGCTCACGTCCGTCGAAGTTGTATGCACCCGTCAAGCCGTCGCCGCCGAGGCAGAAGCGCTGGAACGGGGTGATTCCGATGCTCGGATTATAATAACCCAGCAAACCGAATCTGGCGCGTGTCATGATGACGAGTTTGTCGGCGATTTCGGTATAAAGAGCCGCTTTAAACTTCCATTTATGGAACTCAACCCAGTGATACATAGCGTCTTCACGCGCCTCTTTATTGTCATCGCCGGGATATTTCTCATCATAATCGACATTGTTGAACACCGAATATGGCGGTGTCAGCTCAAGCGACAGCACGAACTCCGAGCCATAGCGCGGATAAATAGGGTTACTGGTTGAGTTACGGCCGAAGGTGATGTTGTATCCGATAAGGTTAAAATTACCGTTGCCGCTACCGAAGTCAAAGATACTCTTATAGTTAGATAGAGTATAGCGAATCACATTGATACCATTGTAAAGGGTGAAATAGTCGTCAGGCCATTTCAGACGAGTGCCGATACCTGCTGATATACCTGTCTGTTTGAATATACCGGCCACTGTCGTATATGTGTTTTTATATGCCGAATGATAAACTGACACCGTCAGAGAGTTTGGTTTTTTGCCTCCCAACCACGGCTCGGTGAATGTCACGCCGTAATTAATATAGGTAGTGCCGTATGTCTGCACTCTAAACGACAGTTTCTGTCCGTCGCCGGAAGGAATCGGACGCCATGCGTCCTTCTTGAAAACGTTTTTAAGTGACACGTTGTTAAGATTAAGTCCCAGCGAGAGCATCAGGCGGTTGTAGCCCCATCCCGCCGACAGTTCAATCTGGTCGTTGGGGGTTTCCTCCACCACATAATTGATATCCACGGTGCCGTCCGTCGGGTCAGGCTGTATGTCCGGCACAAGTTTTTGAGCGTCAAAGTATTGCAGTGCCGACAATTCGCGCATGGTTCTTATGATGTCGCTACGGCTGTAAAGCTGTCCCGGCCGTGTGTACATCTCACGGATGATGACATTGTCGTTAGTCTTTGTGTTTCCTTTGACTGTCACGTGTTTTATAGTGGCTTGTTCGCCCTCGCTCATGCGCATTTCAAGGTCGATGGTGTCGTTTTCCACCCTTATTTCAACAGGATCGACGCGGAAGAAGAGATATCCGTCGTCCATATAGAGAGATGAGACGTCATAGCCTCCCTCGGAATAGGTGAGGTTGTTGTTAAGCAATTCCTGGTTATACACGTCACCTTTACGTATTCCGAGTACTTTGTTCAATGTGGCGGTGTCGTATTTGGTGTTCCCCACCCACGTTATGTTGCCGAAATAATATTTGTCGCCTTCGCTGATGTCGATGGAAATTCCTATGTTTTTGTCATCCATGACATAAATCGAGTCTTTGACGATTTTAGCGTCGCGATAGCCTTTTTCGTTGTATTTCTTGATGATGAGCTGTTTGTCATCTTCGAAATTGTTCTCGTCGTAGCGTGAGGCCTTAAATATTCTCGGGCGTATGTTTTCAGTGAAATACCAAGCCAATTCTTCTTCAGCGTCAATAGGTTTCAACGTGACGACATCCCAGATAGCATTCACAAACGAAGCACCGAGCGGGCGCAGCGGGTCGAATTTACCTCTGCGTTTGGTCTCTTTCATCGCCATGCGCACTTGGATATCGCTAAGTGCCTCATTGTCATTGATAACGATCTCGCCTATGCGGACTTTGCTTTTTTTATCCACATCGAGGACAAGGTTCACGTAGTTGTCCATCGTGGTGTCGGGTATCGCGATGATGTTGACCTCGGCATTGTAAAATCCCTTGTCGGCATAGTATTTGCTAATGATTCCGGATGTTTTGTTATAGGTATGTTCTGTCGCCACGTCGCCGCGAGTGATGTTAATTTTCTTCCTCAGCTCTTCAGCCTCCGAGCGTTTCACTCCCTTGAACGAGAATTTGCTTATTCTGGGGCGTTCTCTCATATCGATATTAAGGAACACCTTTCCTCCAACTCGTTGAGTCTGAGATATTTGAATATCTTCAAAAAGTCCTTGCTCCCACAAATTACGTATCGCCTCGGTAATCTTATCTCCAGGCACCTTGACAGTCATTCCGACGCGCAGACCCGAGAGCATCACCACGACGGCAGGGTCAACATATTCCACGCCTGTCACGGTGATACCGCCGATTTCATATTCACGCGGGAAAGAATAGTCTATTTCCGACAAATCGTTTCCGACTTGAATTTGAGCTGTCGCGACGACGCCTGTCATGAGGAAAGTCCAGCATAACATGGCGGTTGCAAATATTTTAAACCTTCGCGAAAGAGTCATTTTCTTACTTTTTAATTTGTTCACTTGTCTTCCCGAACCTGCGTTCACGATTTTGATAGTTTATTATTGCCTCATACAAGTCTTCCTTACCGAAATCCGGCCAGTATTTCTTTGTGAAATACAGTTCAGAATAAGCTATCTGCCAAAGCAGGTAATTACTTATTCTTTCCTCTCCGCTTGTCCTGACGAGGATATCGGGGTCAGGCATGCCGGCTGTAGCCAAATGATTGGTTATCAATGCCTCATCAACATCATTCGGATTTATTTTGCCTTCTTTCACTTGAGTGGCTATATCTCTTACCATTTTTGTTATTTCCCATCGGCCCGAGTAGCTGAGGCACAACGTCAGCGTCATCCTGTTGTTGTTTTTAGTGTTGTCGATGGCAAACATCAGAGAGTCGTATTGAGGCTTAGGCAATCGTTTGAGGTCGCCTATTGCATTAAGACGTATATTATTGTCGTTCAATGTTTTAAGTTCATCTCTCAAAGCATTGGCGAGCAAAGTCATCAAGGCATCGACTTCATAGGAGGAGCGGTTCCAGTTTTCTGTTGAAAAGGCGTATAAGGTAAGATATTTCACGCCGAGTTCCGCGCAGGCCTCGGCGGTGTCGCGCACAGCCTGGATGCCATGCTGATGACCGAAGACGCGCATTTTGCCTTGTTGTTTGGCCCAGCGTCCGTTGCCATCCATAATGACAGCGATGTGTTCAGGCAATCTCCCGATGATAATCTTATCTTTCAGACTTTCCATTTGTCAGTAATATTTAAAATACTTCTTATCTGCTCCTACATTACATTCCTTGTTTGATGGCAGCACGAACTTATAAGTCAGCGACACATTCAGGTAACCGAACCAGTCGTTAGTCTGCGGATTACCTCTTTGGATATATTTTTGGTTGTTTCCGCCTAATCCATTGCCGGTCAAGCCGGTAGGGTCGCTATATTGCACGTATGACTCATCTCCGTTATATGTAGGATAATAGGCGTGGCAGTCGTCGAGCCAGTCGGTGAAGGTGTAGTCCATACGCCATTCGAAAGCCATGCCGATATGTTCACTAAGGCTCAGTTTCATGCCTATTCCAAAGGGGATGGATGCCGCCATGGTATTATATTTGTTTTCGCCGTTGGCTTTCACCACTTCATAATCGACATCAGTGAGCACGTTACACAGCTCCGTCCCGTCGTCGGCCGTCGGGTTGAACAGAAACACGGACAGTCCGCCGAAAAGGTAAGGTGACAGATAGCTTCGTTTGCTTCCCGTGAAATAATCCCAAAAATTAAACTCCGCCACGAGTGCGAAATCATGGACATTGGTATGGAACGAGAGGCCGCGGTCGGGCCGGCAGTCAGCCTTCTCGTCGTTGCCGTCGAGTTGCAGGTTAGAATAAGCCAATCGGAAAGCCCACCGGGAATTGTCGTAATATCTCACCACGGCACCGAAGCCGAGTTTGCTCTGGTTGAACGGTTTGTTAGTATTGACATCGCCCATATAATACGACAATCCCGCCGAAGCGCCGACTTCTATAATCTGCGCCTGCGTCTCAGGAAATGCAATCATTTGTATCACAAACACTCCAAACACGCCCAAACATCCGATTCCATTGTGAATTTTCATCCTAAAATTATTCTTTCCTTTTGATTGTCAACGGTTTAAATCAACATCCAATAAAACGGCAAATTTACGAAAAATATTTTAAACATTTCAAAAAAATCTAATTTCTAACATCATTTCCCCACAGCAATTTATTTCGTATGGCTTGGAAGAAGTCTTTTCCATGCAGTTTCACCATCATGAAAGAGAAGTCCGCCTTTTTTACTTCTAATTGTAAGTCTTTGTTTACCAACTTAGTACGTGAGTCAAGGTTGAGGTCATATTCGTCACAGCGGCCGTCAACCTTTATTTTCACAGTACTTTTGTCTGATATAACGACGGGACGTACGCTTAAATTGTGTGCTGATATCGGAGTTATTAAAAAACTGTCGGTATTAGGTGCCACTATAGGTCCGCCGGCGCTCAAAGAATATGCCGTAGAGCCTGTCGGGGTGGCCAGGATAAGTCCGTCGGCCCAATAAGTGTTAAGCAGTTTGTCATCAACAAAGACTTGAATCACTATGAGGCTACTGCCGTCTTTGCGCATGACACTCAATTCGTTAAGTGCGTAGTTGATTCCATTAAAGCGTTTTGCCTCACCCACCAGTTCCAGCAGCGAGCGTTTTTCGACGTCGTAATCGCCATTCAAAATCATTTTCACGGCTCCGACGGTCTCCTTCGGCGAGACGCTTGAGAGGAAGCCTAAGCGTCCTGTATTGATTCCAAAAACCGGAATAGCCGTGTCGCGCACATATTCGACAGAATCGAGCATAGTGCCATCGCCACCAAAAGAGAAGAGCATATCTGCCCTGCCCTTAAGCTGTTCATATGAGTTAAACATTTGATATTCAGCATCTTCACCGACACATCTTTTCATATCGTTCATAAAACCCGAAAAGACGATTGTCTCAATGCCGGCGTCGTTCAAAACGCGCAGGACTTCTTTCATAAGTCCGTCATAATCAGGGCCGAAGCCTCTGCCATAAAGTGCTATTCTCATAACCATTTGATTTTATATCGGTGCGACAAGATGCACGAAGAATCCCGTCTCTCCAAGGCCGTTGACACCATACTCCAAACGCAACACCTTGTCGTAATACGTCACGAAATCTATGCCGATACCTGTCCCGTAAATCCATTGATTCGCCATTTTCGTGGTGAAACCTTCCGGAATGACCACATCCCATGTATATGCGAAGTCGAAAAACAGGTTGGCGTACAAAGCAAGGTGTATTTTGCCGAACCTCTCGTTTTTAATGATCGGCAGGTGTTTTGTGACCGGTTTTAATATCTCAAATTTCAAGTTGTTCTTACAGATGGCATAATTCAGAGCATCAATGACATAGAGGTCAAAAGCCCTCACATAGTCGTTTTTATATCCGAAGCCCTGCGACAAAAAATAAGGAGCTGATTTACTGTCCGACATCTTCGCCGTGATGTTTGATGCCCAGTAAAATCTGCCGCCGACGGGCGTGTACCAGTCGGCCGTGACTTTACCATAAAAGACGTCGGGCGAGTAGTCGAGCAAGCCTATGCCTATTTTTGTCAGCTCAAGTTCCAAATAATGTCCGTCAAGAGGATAGTTATGATTGTCACGATAGTCGTTTTTAAACACTGCCGACACCGTAAAGTATTGGAAACGAGTGCCTCCCGCATTAGCGAAATCAGCATTCAGACTTGGCAGGCTGTCATTGAACGACCTGTCGTCATACCTTAATTGCAGGAACAAACGGTTACGGTAGCCGAATCTGTAATAAGGCATAACGTAAGCATAAAACGACTCATGGGCATATTTGTCTTCGCCTTTAAAATACGCTATTTTGTCATCTTTAGTGATATAAGCCACTTCCCTATCGCGGGTGTAACCCGTTGACAGTTGCAATCCAAGTCGTTGTCTCTTAGTCACATACGGAATATCGTAAGTGATGCCATAGTTTTGGTTGTAGCCACCGATAATCGTCAGGTCGAGTTGATGTTTCAGTCCCCACACATTATCATAAACCAAGTCGAATCCATAGCTCAAGCGAGTGATATTATCAGCTTCATACCACGACCTCAGGTTTCTGTCGGCGTATGCCAGATAAGGTATCGGCCACAAGAACCAGCGTTCCAACACTGTGATTGTCAACATTTTTGTTCCATCAGGCGCGTCAATCCAATCAAAATCCACGAAATTAAAGAGCGAAGTGTTCAAGAGGTTCTCTCTACTTTGCTTCACCTGCATGTCAGAGCAGATAGTATCGCCCTCACTGAAAAGCATCTCCCTGTTGATTGTTGACAACTTGGTCACTTTATTGCCTTTCACCATGATTTTAGACACCACGAAGCAGTCATCTGTCTGTTGCGCGAGCGTCACAGAAGAGCATAAGACCAATAATATGACAAGCCATTTTCTCATCTCAATCATCCATCATGTTACAATAGTTTTCATAGCGCCATTGTGCGATGACATCATGTTCGACAGCATTTTTTATAGCGCAATGCGGCTCATGCAGATGCGTGCAATTATTAAATCGGCACTCATGCATCAAAGCTCTCATTTCGGGGAAGCGCTGCGCCAGGGTGTCTTTTTCCATATCATACAGAGCAAACTCCTTAATACCTGGAGTATCAATGATATAGCCTCCAAAACCAAGTTGATACATCTGTGCGAATGTGGTAGTATGTTTACCTTTTTCATGCACTTCCGAGATTGCTCCGACGCGGATGTCAAGGTTAGGGTCGAGGCGGTTCACGAGTGCCGACTTACCCACTCCGGAATGACCGGAGAACATGCTGAGTTTATCTTTCAACACAGTCATAAGCCTATCACAGTTGAATCCTGTCTTAGCCGATGTCGCAAACGCCTGATAACCAATGCTATTATAAACTCCCATCAGTTCGTCAAGCAGTTTTTTCTGTTCATCGTCATACAAATCGTATTTGTTGAACACTATGACTACCGGGATATGATAAGCCTCGGCGGTAACTGTAAACCTGTCGATGAAGCCCGTTGATGTCCTCGGTTGCGCTATTGTCGCCACGAGTACAGCTTGGTCAACGTTAGCCGCGATAATATGTGACTCTTTTGACAGATTCACCGATTTGCGCACTATGACATTAGTACGGGGCAAGATTTTGTCTATTACGCAAGTCTCCTTGTCGCGTTCATTCTCAAAGTTCACGAGGTCACCGACGGCCACAGGGTTTGTAGTACGAAGACCATCAAGGCGTATCTTGCCTCTCAGACGGCACGACACCACCTGTCCGGCATCATCTCTGACGTCATACCAGCTTCCTGTGGACTTAATAACTCTACCTATCGGCATCTTTGCATAAAAAACGGTGCAAAGTTACAGATTTTTATTGAATTATTCAAAAAAAACCTTACAACTTTTGGTAACGTTTTCCGGGCAATGCCGTCAAAACGCCGTCAAACTCCAATGACAGAAGCACTGACGCTATTTTTGAAGGTGACAAATCTGTTCCCACGATGATGTCATCAAGATGGATAACATTGTTATTCATGAAGATGTCCATAACTTTTTTCTCCTCATCGCTGAAGTCACGGAACATTCGCATTTGTTTTGCCACGACTTTGGTGTCAACGTCCCAACGCATGATATAACGTATATCTGCCGCGTTTGTCAACAGATTTGCCTTGTTGGTCTTAATCAGTTGGTTACAGCCTTCGCTATATATCTCGCCAATCTTTCCCGGTATCGCGAACGTCTCGCGGTCGTAGGAGTTGGCGATGTCGGCTGTTATCATCGCGCCACCTTTCAAGGCACTTTCCACCACAACCAGGCAATCCACCATGCCTGCGACTATACGGTTGCGTTTGGGGAAGTTCTCCCTGTCGGGTTGTGTCCCGCTGACATACTCAGTCAAAATACCTCCTTTCTCCAACATGTTTGATGATAATTTCCTGTTTTCCGCCGGGTAAATAGTTTGCATTCCGTGTCCCAGCACGCCCACGGTAGCAAGATTATATTTTAGAGCGGCTCTATGTGCCACGGCATCCACACCGTAAGCTAATCCGCTTATTATCAACACATTATCAGATGACAAATCTTCTATTATCTTTTCCGTTTCATGTCTGCCATAATCAGTGATGTTTCTGGTGCCAACTATGCCGACGACTTTAGCGACATTCAAATCGGCGACACCTTTATAATATAGCATCATCGGGCTGTCGTGGCAGTGCTGAAGACGTTTGGGATATTCCGCGTCAAGATAAAACAAGGGTTTGATGCCATTTTTCTCGATGAAAGTCATCTCCTCCTCGGCTCGTAGCATAACCTTTTGAGAGGCAATGGCATTAACCGTCGCCTCCCCTATCCCGCTGATTTGTGTCAAGGCTTTTTTGCTCTCACAAAACACTGCCTCGGCACCTCCGCAGTAGGCGACCAACTTCTTACCATTAACGTCCCCGATACCCGGAACAAGCGTAAGAGCGATTTCATATAGTTTCTGTTCTGTCATGCCGCAAAATTACGTATTATTTCGATACGTTTTCAATCATTTTTATGCAAATTATGTTAATTTTTATTAAGATTTCTTTCAAAAAAATGTAAAATACGTCAAAAAAAATTAACATCAGAAAAACATATCTCCGTTTGAATATTATACTTATCTTTGCACAAAAATTAATAAGTTGGGAAAGAATATCTTGATATGTCCGCTAAATTGGGGTCTTGGTCACGCAACACGTTGTGTGCCAATAATTAACACCTTCATAGAACAAGGCAACAAGGTCATTGTGGCAGCCGACAGGGGGCCGTTAGCTTTTCTCCAGAAGGCGTTTCCCGACTTGGAATTCATCGAGTTTCCCGGATTCAACCCCACGTACAGTCGCTCTAACTCGCAGGTTTTCAAGATGTTATCATTGTTACCCGGTGCTTTGAGGAATTTCCGGCACGACCACAAAACGATTGAGTCGATTGTGAGTAATTACAATATCGACATGGTGATTTCCGACAACAGATTCGGCTGCTGGAGCAAACAAGTGCATTCGGTTTTCATCACGCACCAGCTGCACATACAAGTGCCGAGAATCTTCCGTTGGGCATCCCCTATTGTCAATAGGTTCAACAACCATTACATCAAGAAATACGATGAGGTGTGGGTGCCTGACGTGGAAACGGAGCCGTCGTTGAGTGGCAGGCTCTCGCATCCTGCAATAAAAGGCGTAAAGACAAAATACATAGGATTTTTGAGCAGGTTCAAGCCTGTCGGTCAACATAACACCGAAAAAACCAATAAGTTTTTAGTTATTCTTTCAGGACCTGAGCCACAGCGCAGCATGTTGGAGGACATCGTTATAAAACAGGCGCGCGACATCAAGGATAACGTCTTGATACTCAGAGCCAAACCGGAGTCAAACGACCTCTTGCGAGACGTGCCGGACAACGTGAGCATGTTCAACCACGTGGATGACGAGATGTTTATGCAGCTCATCGACAGTGCGGAGACCATCATCTGCCGAGGCGGATATTCCTCGTTGATGGACCTCAAAGCCCTTGGCAGGACAGCGTTTCTCGTGCCAACGCCTGGGCAGACCGAGCAAGAATATATAGCAAGGCATTTGTGTGAGACCGGACAATGGAGATGGTGCAAACAGTCGGAGTTCAGGCTCGACAAGATTTAACATTCGACAATGTTTAACAGTTAAAAATAGCGTAAACCAAACAAAAAACAAACAACGATGACATTAGGCTATATCATTTGGGACGTCAACCCGTACATTTTCACGTTTCCGGAGAATTTCCCGTTATTGGGCGGGAGGCCGATAGCTTGGTACGGGCTGCTTTGGGCGTTAGTGTTCGTGGTGGGATATTACATCATGAGAAAGGTGTATCGCAAGGAGAATCTCAGCGACGAGTTGCTCGACAAACTCACCGTTTACATGTTGGTTTTCAGCATTGTAGGCGCGCGTTTAGGGCATTGTCTCTTCTATGAGCCGGAGTATTATTTCTCCGACCCGAAGAAGTTTTTGTATGTCTGGGAAGGCGGTCTCGCGAGTCATGGCGGAGCGATAGGCATCTTGATAGGTCTGTTGATTTATTCGAGAAAAATCAAGAAGCCGTATCTTTGGATATTAGACAGGATAGTGATTCCCGTTGCCATCGGCGGTGCGTTCATCCGTTTGGGGAACCTGATGAACTCAGAGATTTACGGTTATGAGACGACGTTGCCTTGGGGTTTCAAGTTTGTGCGCGACTGGGCGCCCGGCACTCCCATTGACGCCATCCCGGCATGTCATCCCACACAGATTTATGAGGCTCTGATATGTCTGATAGTGTTTGCGGTGTTGATGTATCTCTATTTCAGGAGAGACACCGTCAACAAGCACCCGGGGTTCTTTTTCGGGCTGTTTTGCACTGTCATTTTCGGTTCAAGGATACTCATTGAATTCATAAAGCAGCCGCAGGTCGATTTTGAGAACTCCATGACGCTCAACATGGGACAATGGTTGAGCATCCCATTTGTAATCGTCGGGATTTTCTTCATGGTCAGGAGTTTCAAGATAAAAAGCGCGAGCTAAAAGTCCGGGTAAAAAGCGGGCAAAGCGTTAACGCTTTGCCCGCTTTTCTTATGTCATCCCGACTTTTACAAGTAAGGCATGAAAAAGTCAAGATAATCATTAACCGTCTGGTCGAGTTCTTGTTGTATTTCAAGTCGATTGTTGCGTTTCGCGCTATCCGCCATGGTGTTGACCAGTGAGAGAGCGTCATGGATATCGTTCTTGTAATACTCTATAAACTTGGGTTTCAACGACTTATAGTAACGCAGTTCATCGGTGGCGTTGGCGGCTATCTTCTTTAGCACTTCGTCACCTTTATCCATTGCGCCGGCGCGATAATACAAGTCGGGGAAGTAGCCCTCATAATAGAATCCGTATGGTATTTTCTCATCCGGGAACAGGTATTGGCATTTATCCATCACGGCGATGGCCTCGTCATATCTATTACGTTTTACAAGAGCTTGAGCCTCACGCATATACGCCATTTTGATAAATGAGATGTTACGTGCGCTTTCGGGGTCCACGGTCACGTTCGGCTCGTTGAGGCGTCCCCAGCGGGAGTCGTTAACCAGCAAGTCGTAAGAGCCATCGATGAACACGCCGCCGGCACCTTTGTAATAATCAGGTGCCTCGACAGGCATGAAACGATGCGACAGGCCTTGCTGATGCAGATATTTGTCGATGCCGAGGATATTGGAGATATCGTTAAGGCTGGTGAAATACACACATCTCTCCCAGTCGTTGGTCGCCATGAAATCGAGGAGCATCAGCTCGTTTTTAGTGAGATACTCCACTTTATCGGAGATAGTCCACACGATTTCGTCAACGATTTGGTTTTTCATATTCTCAGGCACAATGCCGTTAGCCACAACTTTTTCCTTATCGACGGTGATTTTCAGTTTCCTTGTCGGGAAATAATCCACTTTTTGTCCCATGGTGGTAGTGCCTTTGGTGCGCGGATTGTCGCTTTTCACGAATTCGATCACATCTTTAAGCTCCACCGGGCCTTCGATAACGTTCTCGATCTTCAAATTCTCATGGATTCCGTTGTCGTACTGTGCCGGTGTCAGCGACAATGGCATTTTCTCAGAGTTATATATTTTCCTACCCATCTGATGCACATACCAATAGCCGGAGGAGAGCATGAAATTGCACACACGCACGTCGGTGCGATAGCCTTCGACCTCTTGGACATACCACAGCGGGAAGGTATCGTTGTCGCCACGAGTGAAAATCACGGCGTTTTCCGGCAGAGCCATCAGATAGTTCTTGCCCCAGTCGAGAGCTGAGGTCTTACCTGAGCGGTCATGAGCCTTCCAGCCTTGCGCCGCCATCAAGACGGGCACGACGAGGCATGCTGCCGTAGCCACCCACAGCGCAACTCGCTGATTCTTAACCACTTTCTTTAAGCCTTCAATAATGCCGAGCACACCGAAGCCCATCCATATCGCGAAAGCGTAGAAAGCCCCGGCGTAGGAATAGTCACGTTCACGAGGCTGATACGGTGTCTGGTTAAGATCGATGATGATGGCGATGCCCGTCATGAAGAAGAGCAGGAACACCACCCAGCAGTTTTTGGGGTCGCGTTTCAGCTGGTAAAGCAGTCCCACTATCCCTAAGATTAGCGGGAGGAAATAATATTCGGTATGACCGGGGTTCTGCATCGTCCGAGGCAGGTCTTTTTGGTTGCCAAGCCTTGGATTATCGATGAAACCGATGCCGCTGACCCAGTTGCCGTGTTTTATCTCACCCTGACCTTCGATGTCATTCTGACGTCCGACGAAATTCCACATAAAGTAACGCCAGAACATCCAACCGCATTGATAATCAATAAAGAAACGCAAATTCTGGCCGAAGGTGGGAACCATCACACGCTCCGTGGTGCCGTTGCTGCGCTGCTGTGTGGTGACGCGCATCTTCGACTTGTCGATATACCGCTCATAGGTACTCACAAATGTTTTCTTTGAGCCGTTCCACATACGCGGGAAAATAGTCTGCACGTTGTCGTCATAAACATATTCACCCGGGGTTTTGGCAATCTCGACATATTTTTTCTTCTTGAGGTCCTTATAATAAATAGGTGTACCTTCGGTCATGTCGTAAGGCTTGGCGGTGTAATATGCGCCATAGATCAGCGGACGGCTGCCGTATTGTTCGCGTTTCAAGTAAGAAAGCATCGACACTGCGTCTTTAGGCTCGTTCTCGTTGATAGGCGTATTGGCATTGGCGCGTATCACGAGCATGAAGAAAGAGGAATAGCCTATCAAGATAAACATAAACGACAGTATAGACGCATTCAGGACAGGCTTGTTTTTCTTTGTCGTGTACCACAACCCCCAGATTATCAAGGCTATAATTACAATGAAATAGAATATGGTGCCGAAATTGAACGGCATTCCGAGCGAGTTGACAAAGAACAGCTCGAATTTGCCTGCGAGCGACACTATTGCCGGGATGAGTATCACGTAGATGAATCCGACGAGAAGGAACGACAAGATTCCAGAGTAGATGAATCCCTTCCACGAGAATTTATATTTCTTGAAATAGACGACATATACTATTGCAGGAATAGCCAGCAAATTCAGCAGATGCACGCCGATTGATAGACCTATGAGATAGGCTATGAGGATGAGCCAGCGGTAGTGGTTAGGCTCGTCAGACACCTTTTCCCATTTCAGGATAGCCCAGAATGTGATGGCAGTGAAAAATGACGACATAGCGTAAACCTCGCCTTCCACGGCGTTGAACCAGAACGAGTCGGTGAAAGTGAAAGCCAAGGCACCTATTGCTGATGCCGCCAACACAGCTATCTGATTGTATTTCGGAGAGTTGTCACCATCTTTCATCCATATCTTCTGCGCAAGCATGGATATGGTCCAGAAAAGGAATAAAATGGTGAAACCGCTGCACAGGCACGACATTATGTTGATCATCAGTGCCACTTTGGTGACGTCACCGAAAGCGAAGAGGGTGAAAAACCTGCCAATAAGCTGGAACATGGGTGCTCCGGGAGGATGCCCGACCTGCAATTTATATGCTGTGGATATGTACTCGCCGCAGTCCCACCAGCTCACGGTAGGCTCCATTGTGAGGAGATAAACGAGGGTCGCTATTGCGAAAACGCCCCATCCGATAAGATTATTTAACTTTTTAAAACTCATAGTGTTAACGTTCTGCGCAGCCCTTAAAGCCCTTAAGGGGGCGCTATTATTAAACTGCAAAGATAGGCAAAAATTGTTAACAAAGTCCATTTTTTTGATTTTTAAAATTTTTTTTGACAAAAAATGCATTCGTATTGAAAAAAGTTGTATTTTTGCACCCGCATTCAGAATTGGAATGATGTCGAGTGGTGTAATGGCAGCACTGCAGATTTTGGTTCTGCCTGTCAAGGTTCGAATCCTTGCTCGACAACATTTAGGAAAGAGTTGAAGGCCTGCTACGGAATGTAACAGGTTTTTTTATTGTTAAAGCAAATGATAACGAAAGAACAAATCATCAGTTTGGCGGAAGAGGCGATGAGCGGCACCGACCGTTATGTTGTCAACGTGTTGATACACAAGGACAATGTCATCGAGCTTTTCCTTGATGCCGACAGTTCTGTGACCATTGACGACTGTGTGGCGGTGAGCGACTACATCAACGAGCGGCTTGACAGAGACGTTGAGGATTACGCATTGAGTGTCTCATCAGCGGGCATTGACGAGCCTCTCATAAAGACGAGGCAATATAACAAATATATCGGTAAAGATTTGACAATCACCGATAACGAAGGCGTGAGGAAGATGTACAGGCTCTTGTCTGTCGGCGACGGGCAGCTTGAAGTTGAGGAAGCCGAGGCGAAGAGATACGGCAAGCTCACTAAAATCATCTATCATGATGCTACAACATTGGAAATCAATAATTTAAAAGAAGTCAGACCATATATTAAATTTTAAAATGGACACACTTAACTTAATCGACACCTTCTCCGAATTCAAGGAGTTTAAGAACATCGACCGCGAGGCAATGATGCACATCCTCAGCGATGTTTTCAAGGCCATGCTTGCCAAGAAATACGGCAGCGACGAGTATTTCGACATCATCGTCAACATTGACAAGGGAGACCTTGAGATTTACCACAACCGCACTGTCGTTGAGGACGGTGCAGTTGAGGACGAGCTTGCACAAATAGCATATTCCGACGCCATAAAAATCGAGCCGGACTTTGAAGTAGGCGACGATGTGGCCGAGGTTGTTGACATCCACAGTTTTGGCAGAAGGGAGATTTTGGCGATACGTCAGAACCTCCAGACAAAAATCATGGAATACGAGAAGGAGAACATCTATCAGAAATACAAGGACAAAGTCGGTGAGATTGTTAGTGCCGAGGTGTCACAGGCATGGCGCAAAGAGGTCATCGCCGTTGACGAGGACGGCATAGAGCTTATCTTGCCGAAAGCGGAGCAGATTCCAGCCGACATATATAAGAAAGGTGAGACGATCCGCGCCATCGTGAAGAGTGTGGAGAACAAGAACGGCACTCCTGTCATCACGTTGTCAAGGACATCGGAGATCTTCCTTCAACGCCTGTTCGAGCAGGAGGTCCCTGAGGTTTACGACGGTCTCATCACCATCAGAAGAATAGTGCGTGAACCGGGTCAGAGGGCCAAGATCGCCGTCGAGTCATACGATGACAGAATAGACCCTGTAGGTGCCTGCGTGGGCATGAAGGGCTCGCGTATCCACGGCATAGTGAGAGAGCTGCGCAACGAGAACATCGACGTCATCAACTTCACCACCAAACCTGAGCTGTTCATTATCAGAGCCTTGAGTCCGGCGAAGATAACATCCATCAACATCAACGAGGCCAAGAAACTCGCCGAAGTTTATATGGAAAACGACCAGGTGAGCCTCGCCATCGGCAAGGGCGGCTACAACATCAAACTCGCCGGCAAGCTCACAGGCTACGACATCGACGTTTACCGCAACTCCGATGAAATCGACATGGAAGACGACGTCGATCTGAAGGAGTTCAACGATGAGATTGAAGACTGGATTATCGACTCCTTGAGAAGAATGGGCTGCGACACCGCCAAGAACGTCTTAGCATACACCCCTGAAGAAGTGGCATCGCGCGCCGACCTCGAGATAGAGACGGTGAACGAGGTGTTCAAGATTCTGGAGGCGGAATTCGCAGAGTAAGCATCATTCCTCGTCATTTCGACCTACCGCAGGGAGCGGAGAAATCTCCTGCAACAAATGAAACTGCTTTATTGACGGAGATTTCCCGATTCCGTTTCGCTTCACTCGAAATGACGGCAAAACAACAAAGATTTGAAAAGATTATTAATAAAAAAATAATTATGTCCGAAGAAGTTAAAAACATCAGATTATCGAAGGCTGCGAGGGAGTTTAATGTAGGCACCTCGACCATTGTGGAATTTCTTGCGAAGAAGGGTTTCAGCATCGACCCGTCGCCAAACACCAAGTTGTCGCCGGAGGAGTATGCCCTTGTCGTGAAGGAATATCAGGGTGAGAAAGAAGTGAAAAAGAATGCCGACCAACTCGGCAACATCGCATTCAAAGGCAAGACCATCACTGTGGAGACGACGGAAAAACCTAAAGTCGTGGAGGAGGATGATGAGATTATCTCCATCAAATCCAACATCTTGCCTAAAAACGAAGTCAAGGAGGCGGCGAAGGCCAAGCCCGAGAAAGTTGTTGAGAAGGTCAAAGAGGACAAGCCCGAGGAAGAGCCGGCGAAAGTGGAGAAGCCTGCTGTTGAGAAGCCCAAGGATGACGGCGTGAAAGACGTCATCAAACTCAATGTGGTAGGGAAAATCGATCTTGATGGCGACAAGAAGGGTCACGGACAGCCCAAGACTGCGCCGAAGAAAGAAGAGAAGCCACAGCCCAAGGCGGAGAAGCCTGCACAGACGGCAAAGCCTGCCGAGACGACTAAGGCGGAGCAGCCTAAGCAGCAGCCCAAGGCGGAGAAACCCGCACAGCCTGAGAAACCGGCACAGCCTGAGACAAAATCTGACGACAACTTCATCCCGACCAAGTTCACCAAGTTAGAAGGCCCCAAGATTGTGGATAAAATCGAGCTTCCCGTGGAATACAGAGCCAAGGGCAAGTCGGCAGGCACTTCGGAGGACAAGAAGGACAAGAAGAAAAAACGCAAACGCATTGGCAACAACCCTGTGAACCCCAACGATGTGGCGGGTCAGGACAAGCCAAAAGAAAAAGGCGGAAAACAGCATGGACAAGGTGGTAAGCCGCAGAGTCAAGGTGGCAAGCCGAGCAAGGACGAGAAACGAGGCAAAGAGCGTTTCAAGAAGGGCAGGCAGCCGTTCTTTGAGGACAAGCCGGAGCTTTCGGATGAAGACATCCAGAAACAGATCAAGGAGACACTCGCGAGGCTGTCGCCTCTCGGGAAGTCGAAGACCTCGAAGCACCGTCGTGAGAAACGTCACAACATACAGAACGAGCTCGCGGAGGAGAGAATGCACGAGATGGAGGAGCAGAAAGTGCTGAAAGTCACGGAGTTCGTCACGGCCAATGAGTTAGCCACCCTGATGAACATCCCTGTGACCAAGGTCATAGCCACTTGCATGAGCTTAGGTTTGTTCGTCTCCATCAACCAGCGTCTCGATGCCGAGATTTTGCAGGTGGTGGCGGAGGAGTTCGGCTTCAAGGTAGAGTTCCAGAGCATGGACATTCATGAGGCCATAGCGGAAGCCGACGAGCCTGACAAGCCGGAAGACCTTATCCCGAGGGCTCCCGTAGTCACCGTCATGGGTCATGTTGACCACGGCAAGACCAAGCTCCTTGACTTCATCAGAAGCACCAACGTGGTGGCTGGCGAGGCCGGCGGCATCACACAGCATATCGGCGCCTACGAGGTGAAGACAAGCTCTGGCAAGAAGGTCACCTTCCTCGACACTCCCGGTCACGAGGCATTCACCGCCATGCGTGCCCGCGGAGCCAAGATCACCGATGTGGCCATCATCGTCATCGCCGCTGATGACAACGTGATGCCGCAGACCGTCGAGGCCATCAACCACGCGCATGCCGCCAACGTGCCTATAGTGTTCGCTATCAACAAGATAGACAAGCCCACCGCCGACCCGCAGAAGATTTACCGTCAGCTTGCCGACATGAACATCCTCGTGGAGGAATGGGGCGGCAAGGTGCAGTCGCAGGAGATCTCAGCGAAACAAGGCATAGGCGTTGACGAGTTGCTTGAGAAGGTGCTTCTCGAAGCCGAGATGCTCGACCTGAAGGGCAACCCCAACAGACTCGCCAAAGGCACCGTCATAGAGTCGGCACTCGACAAGGGGCGCGGCTACGTGGCTAAGGTCTTGGTTCAAGACGGCACTCTGCATGTAGGCGACATGGTGCTTGCCGGCACCACCTACGGCAAGGTGAAGGCGATGTTCAACGAGCGCAACCAGCAGCTCAAGGAGGCGGGACCATCCACCCCATTGCTGTTGTTGGGTCTGAACGGCGCGCCGCAAGCCGGCGACAACTTCAACGTGATGACCGACGAGCGCGAGGTGAAGACCATAGCCACCCGTCGTCAGCAGCTTCAACGCGAGATGGGCATCAGGACACAGAAACATATCACCTTGGATGAGATCGGACGCCGCATTGCCATCGGCGACTTCAAGGAGCTTAACATCATCGTCAAGGCCGACGTGGACGGCTCGGTGGAGGCGCTGTCCGACTCCTTGCTGAAGCTCTCGACAGAAGAGGTGCAGGTCAATATCATACACAAGTCGGTGGGAGCCATCAGCGAAGCCGACATCATGTTAGCATCAGCATCCAACGCCATCATCGTGGGATTTAACGTGCGTCCTACGATGCAGGCAAGAAAGATTGCCGAGAAAGAGCAAATCGACATACGCTTGTATTCAATCATCTACACCGCCATCGAAGAAATCAAGGCCGCTATCGAAGGCATGTTAGCACCTGAGATTCAAGAGGTTGTGACATGTAACATCGAGATCCGCGAGGTGTTCCACATCAGCAAAGTTGGAAATATCGCCGGCTGTATGGTACTCGACGGAAAAGTCAACCGCCAGACAAAGGTGCGCGTGATTCGCGACGGCATCGTGGTTCACACCGGCACACTCGGCTCTCTGAAACGTTTCAAAGACGACGTGAAAGAAGTCTCGGCCGGCTTCGAATGCGGCTTGAACATCGATAACTTCAACGACATCAAAGTCGGCGACATCATCGAAGGTTACCAGGAAAAGGAAGTCAGCAGAAAACTGTAAAATTGACATTCCGTAATGTGAGATGTGGTCATCAGCCAAGTTGCCGGAGACCACATTTTTTTATTTTTATGTTCGAGACATTGATAAAAATTTTATATCTTTGCGGACGATTATTTTTTACAAATTAACTGTTTTTATGAAAAAGTTTTTTATCACCTTATTGTTTTTAGCAGCGGCGGGATTTGCCTTCGCCGACAGCATGCTCATCGAGAGTTTTGAATACGGCAACCATGACGGGGAGACACCTGTCGGATGGGTGTGCGATGACGACTCGTGGATTTGCGGATACTTGGAAAAAGACCACAACAGACGGCCTCACACCGGCAACTGGTACGCGCATACCAACGCCGACGAGTCGTGGATGTTCATCAACGCATATCTGAGCAATCAGTTGAAATACCGTTTCTCGTTTTGGGGCGTTTCGGACGGCAGCTATGATGTTGAGTTCTGGGCCGGCAACAGCGCATCAGCCAATGACATGACGTTCCTTCTGTTTACCGCCACCATCAACAGTGACACATACGACAAATTCTCAGCTTATATCGAATCATTATCAGGCAGTTACTCATATTTTGGAATACATGCCACAGCATCTTCCGGAGCATATTACCTCACCATCGACGATGTGTATGTGGAGGTTGTTGACAAATACAACATGGAAATCACGCCTATGACCGTTGACACCGTGATGTATGCAGGCACACAGATGACGTTCAATTACACCGTGCAGAACACCGGATATGAGTCGATGCACATTTACATGAACGGGCACACCGACTACTTCACCGACATTCATTTCACTGCCGACGGTGCTAACAGCTCTTCATTCAACACCGTTGCCGAGCAGACGGTTCAGTGCACCTGCACCGCGACCCTCAAGCCCGACGTCGAGCCGGGTAGCACATGCTGGATAGACATAGTGTTCACCGTCAGTTGCGACTGCATCACGAGGATGGCGACAGTGTGGGTCACGCCATTGGGCACCGTCACCGACTTCCCTGTCAGCCAGAGCTTTGACGATAATAATTTCGTAAAAGACGGATGGATAATAACAGGTAATATGAGACAACGCTGGCAATGGTCGGACGACTACGACGGGACCCTACTCTACAGGTCGTCGGTAGCAGCGGGCAGCTCTTTATTTTTCAGTCCGAAGATGCGCTTGAATGAAAACGGAAATACCATAAGTTTAAAGTTATATCATTCAGAATCAAGCAATAACGACAGAATCAACGTGTACTACAACACGGATTTTTCGCTAAAGGGAGCCGAGAAGCTCGCCACCATATACCGTCGCGGCGAAAACGAGACAGGATGGATGGAGCATCAGATAGGGCTTGACTGCCAAGACACTGAGGGTTTTGTCATCATCGAGGCGGTGGGCGATTTCGGAGACGACATCATCATTGACGACATAGTGATTTACAACTCGCCATTGTCTGTTGACGAGAACGACAACACCTTGAAAATCAATGTGTATCCAAATCCTTCGACAGGAAATGTGACGATTGAAGGTACCGGTACCATGACCGTGACAAATATCTTAGGACAAGTGGTCATAAGAAAAGAAATCGTTGAAAAAGAGGTAATTACACTTCCGAAAGGCGTTTATTTTGTTAAGATAGGCAACAGTCAGGCACAAAGAGTCGTTGTGGAGATTTAAACATTGATTGGGATTTACGTCCTCAAAATACAACATTCAGATACATCAACACAACACTATAAATTTATAAAAGCCAATATTAAATACTTCGCTTAAGCGATATCTTTTGGGGAATTTATGGCAATTCGTCGAGATGACAATTTCTGGATTTCGTCACAAATTCCCCGAATTTCGTCACAATTTGCAAAATTTCGTCACAAAATCCGGAATTTCGTCACAAAAACGGGGTCAAGTGGGAAAATAGCGTAAAATTTGTTCTGCCAGTCCGATTTTATAACCTTTAGATTCGAATAAGACATTGTCATCATCGTCGATAACCATGATGACAGGAAGGTTGTCGGACGGCATTTCGTTATTTATCTCAAAAACGATATTTGAGGGCAAGTCATTGAATTTCTTTAATTTAAAACTATTTAAATCGTCTTGATTTTTAAAATAGAAGGTCATTTCGCCGCCCCATCTCTCGAATTTTTCCTTTAAGATGGAGATGTCGATCATAGCGTGCGTGGTAGGCTCGCTACCGCCGTCGAGATAAGCCACTACGCGTTCTCCTTTTCGCAATGATGCCACTGAGCGCATCACCAACTCCACATCGGCAGTCCTGCCCGCCTCTATCGTGAAGAAAACCAGATGGTTAAGCACGCTGCCATCGTCGAGACGCGGTCCGCTGCTCATAACGTAATAACCCGGCTCCATCAACAGCCCGCCATCAGTCATCATCTGCGACAATGTCAATCCGACATCCATACCGGGGTCCAAGGCGTCGTAGGACAAAAGGTCGAAGGTGCCGCCATTGAATTTTTTGATGCTGAAATGTGAGTAATAACGAGGGTCGTCATCACCTTTGTAATTGATTCTCAACGTGCCATGTGGCGACTGACGAGAATCTGCATCCTCTGCGGCGAGCACCACATTGTTCCAGACATCATTGTCATGATATTGGACGTTTCCCGTCACCGGGTCGATTCTTGACGGGATGCCCGCCGCACGTGCCAACGCCACGAAAAATATGTCGCGAGAATGTGAGTCAGCCTTACGCATACGCATCACTCCGGCAGGCGAAATAGGAATCCTGCGCTCGTTGCAGGCATCACAAATACAGATGCTGTCGCGCACAAACCCTACGATATCCGACAAGCTGCCGTTTGTCTTCACAAAACCCTCAAAATCAGCACGATGAGGACGCAGCATCTCGTTAGAGACACGCGGATTCACGACGTATCTGTAATAAAAACCGTCATTTTGAGATGGATTTGCATCGGTCGCTACGGGCAGGCAGTCAATCAAAACATCGATTGTGACATCACGCAGATCCTTGTCGGAGATGACATTCAAAATCTTATAAGCCGCCTCTTCTTTTCCAAGTCCCCTCGCATAATCAACAAAATCTTTGATAGTCTGATAGTTACCCCATGATTTTGCCATGATTTCAGGATTGTAGTCACCATCGTTTTGCGCCGCCGAGCACTTTGAAACATAGTCGTTTCTTATTGAATCCTCAATTGCGAGGCGGCGGTTGTTTTCAATGCGCATTTCAGCGGAGACATCAGGGATTTTAGCGTTTTCCGCAGGTGGTATGATGTTGAAATCGTACGATTCAATATCAGTGGAGGCGGTTTGCGCCGCGTCTTTACACAAATGTACCGTGAGAGTGTCGGTCGAGCCTATCTTCACCACCTCGAAGCCGAATTTACCGTCCTTCGACGCATAAACCATCATGGTGCCGAGACCCGCCGTGAGCCATGTATTCCCTTGACTGTCAGTGCGTTTCGTGGCCACGGTGCAATATTCCGAATAATTGTAAATCTTGAAATCGACGTTTGCGTCGGCGACGGCATCACCTTCATTGTCAACGACTTTAACATTCAGTTGTGCAGTTTTTGCGTAGTTATCCACCACATTGATTTCTGTATAGTTTGCCGTTTTGCTTATCACCTCCTCCGGTCCGTCATAATCGCCGAACACGCGTGTATGCACGAGCAATGTGCGTGACGCGGGGGCGTTGAACCATCCGAGGTCGAGCACCGGTTCCGGCTCGCAGGCACCCAGGAAATGCCACTCGCCGTCAACCCATGCCTCCACCCACGCGTGGTTGTCGTCACAATGTGCCCATCGCGGGGTATATACCTGTCGTGCCGGTATGCACACGGTGCGTAACGCCGTCACTAACAACGTCGATTCCTCGCCACAGCGTCCCCACGAGGTCTTGATGGTCGCCATCGGTGCACTCGTGCGCGAGTCGGAGCCTTTGTAACTCACCTTCTCATGACACCAATGGTTAACCTCCAACACGGCGTCGTACATCGACAAATCCTTAACTCTGTCGCGCAGTTCCTCATAATATGCCATGCGGAAATCGTCGAGATTCTCGTTGTTCACCCTTATTGGAAGCACAAAATGCTTGAACTCCCGCTCCGGCACTGCCTCTCCCCACGGCAATTCTTCCTTCGCCTTGAAAGACGCCTTGATGTTTTGTGAATAGTAGTCCTGACTGTAGTCAACAAGGTCGCACAAAGGCAGCGATGAACACATGAACGCCATCGCCTCACGTTCCTTTTTGGTGAGGCTGTCGGTGGAACAGGCTGTCGCAAGCATGGCGACAATCACAAGGAATGATAATTTTTTCATAATTTATTTATTTTTCTCTCACGGATTTCACAGATGCCACAATACCACACAATACAATCCGTGGCGATCTGCGCAATCTGTGAGCTTTTAGGCCATAAACTCCGTCAAGTCGGAATTCAATATTTCATTGAGTTCGTCTCTGTGAGCCTTGTCGGTTTTCATAAACAGGAATCCCCACACGCTCATCGCCGGGTTCATGATGTCGCGCGTCTCCACAACGCCATGGAAATGTTTCTTAATCTTCTCGAAATCAATGGCTTTTGTTGTCTCGTAAGGTTTGTCGAGTACGATGAAGCTAAACACGTCGTCTTCTATGCCGTTCCACATCGTGGCGTAGTCGGGATGTATGCCCTCGAAATAAGCCTGCACCGGCAGCAATCCGCAGCTATGACGTGTCAAGTCGTTGAGGCACATGCCGGCGAAACGCAGCGGGTTGACTTCAATAGGTATCGCCTTGCCGGAATTTTTGTTAACACGAAACTCCACGTGCATCGGGAAGTCGCGGAGTCCCAGCACGCCGTTGAGGTCAGTCAGAAACCGGTTGAACGCGCCGTAGTTCTTCTCAAAAATATCCTTGCTCATGCAGTAGAGACGGTCGCTGACATCGGTCTCGCTTTTGAAGATATGATGGAAGATATTGATAATGTTTGGGTTACCTTCTTTGTCGAAATAAGCGTCAACAGCATATTCCTCGCCTTGAATAAACTCTTCAAGCACGAATTTGCCGCTTTTCACCACCGTTTCGGGGAACACGGCGCATTGTTTGGCGAAGTTCTTGTCGATGTCGTCTATCGCCTTATGCCATTCATCCCTGTCACGGACGATGTACACGCCCACGCTGAGGAAGCCCACCGCGGGTTTTATCACTATAGGCAGAGGCAGTGCGTCGGGGCTCAACGAGCGCAAGTCGTTCATTTCCACTTCTTTATAGAAGAAATCAGGGAAAATCTTGGCGCAGATGTGACGAAACGCGCCCTTGTCTTTCACAATCTTGACTTTTTCGATAAGTTCCGACCCGGCGAGATGCGGATATAACCATACGAGTGCGTTTTCCGACACGGCGTAAAGCTTGCCCGTTTGATGATAACGCTCAACGAACTCATTGTCGTTCAATAAGTTAAGATTATGACCCTGTTTTGTCAAAAGCTCTGACATCTCGTTTTTCAGCACCGGAATCCGGCTTTTTTCGAGATACGACACTAAAGGTCCCGAAACATAAGGTTTTTCTAAAATTATCATATCTATTTATTATAGTTTACGTTGGTGGAGGCTTTCTCGACTCCACTTCGTTTCGCTCGAAATGACGAGCTTATCTTAAAATATTATCATTTCTGTCGGGGCTGTATGACACAAATTTAATCGGCACGCCCACTTTTTCTTCTATAAATTTTATATATTCCTCCAGTTTCTCGGGTATTCTGACTTCTGTCTTACGGTCGCTGTCTCCTATCTTACAATTCCAGCCTTTGATGGTGGTATAGACAGGTTTCAGCGTCTCGGTGCAGGCGTCATAAGGCAGATAATCAATCACTTGTCCTTTGTATTCATAGCCCACGCAAACCTTTATCTCCTGCAATTCGTCCATCACGTCAGACTTCATCATCATGAGGTCGGTGACGCCGCTGAGCATGCAGGCGTATTTCAGCGCCGGGATGTCGAGCCAGCCTGTTCTTCTCGGACGTCCTGTAGTGGCGCCGAATTCATGGCCGTTGGCGCGCAGCATCTCGCCTGTCGTGTCGAACAGCTCCGTGGGGAACGGCCCTGTACCCACACGGGTGCAGTAGGCCTTGAAGATGCCATACACCTTGCCAATCCTGCCGGGAGCCACACCTAAGCCGGAGCATGCGCCGGCCGCTATGACCGACGATGAGGTGACAAACGGATAGCTTCCGAAGTCCACGTCAAGCATCGAGCCTTGTGCACCCTCGGCGAGGACACTCTTGCCCTTATCGAGATACTTATTAATAAGGTATTCGCTCTCGACGAACCGGAACGTCTTCAAGAAATCGACAGCATCGAACCAAACCTTTTCGTAATCGGCGAAGCTCATGCCATCGAGACGCACCTCGTTGATATCGAAATCAAGGTCTCTAATCTGCTGATAATGTTTGGCTTTGATGTTTTCATAGCGTATCTTGAAGTCGCTCATCATGATGTCGCCTATGCGCAATCCGCGACGTGCCGTCTTGTCGGTATATGTCGGGCCTATGCCTTTCAAGGTGGAGCCTATCTTCATCTTGCCGAGAGCCTTCTCGTTGGCGGCGTCGAGCACTCTGTGTGTAGGGAGTATCAGATGTGCCTTGTTGGAAATCATCAGACGCTGTGTGAGGTCGATGCCGGCGGCCGCCAAGCCATCGATTTCATCCTTCAGAATCTTGGCATCGATGATGACACCGTTGCCTATCACATTGATACACTTATCATTAAATGCCCCCGACGGGATAGTGTGAAGCACAAACTTCTTCCCGTCGAACTCTATGGTGTGACCGGCGTTGGGACCGCCCTGAAAACGGCATACCATGTCATATTTTGGCGTAAGGGCATCCACGACCTTGCCTTTTCCCTCATCGCCCCACTGCAATCCGAGAAGCAAATCCAATTTTGCCATAACTTTTTTTATTTTATCCGTCAGCCAATAGCCATCGGCCTTATAAACTATTAAACCATTAAAAAATTCACGCAATAAGAAGTTTCAAAAATACACAAAATAATCATACCTTCTTCCCCACTCGTTCAACTTTTTTCACAAGGTCGATCTTTTTTATCTTATCTATCAGATTCTCAAGGGTTTTCAGGTTGTTGACATACACCGACACCATTGCCACCACCATGCCGCCTTCAATCTTCATCTCCATTGACTGCATGTCGAGTTTCTCCTGTTTGGTGATGATGTCGAACAGCACGGAGCCGAAGCCCATCTTGTTGACTGCCAATATCTTAAGAGTCGCCAAAAACGCGAAGTCGTCGCCAAATTGCAGATGCGCCTTCACTATGCTCTCGCCGTGGCGTGACATAAGTTTCTGAGCCTCAGAGCAGTCGGGATGATGTATCTGTATCGGCTGACCTGGCAGCTGTATCGCCACCACGTCGTCGCCCGGAATAGGGTTGCAGCAGGTGGGGATGACATATCCGGAGACGTTGTTTCCCTCCGTTTGCGTCTCGTTTTTCCCGTTCTTGCGTTCCATCGAGGGTCTGACAAACCCGAGGGTGAGGTATTTCACAAGATATTCCGACCAGCTGGCGGCGTCTTTCTTCAAGCAGCTGTCAACATCCTGCTGTCCGATTTTGTTAATCGCCACGTAGTAATACAGATCGTTGCGTGTCGCGAGGTTGAATTTCTCGGCCAAAGCGTTGCGGTTAGTCTTGCTGAAATCGACTTTCGCGTTGTCGAAATATTCCTTCAGCATGGCTTTACCCTTGTCTTTGAATGTCTTACGGAAGTCTTTGATGCCGTTTTTAAGACGGCTCTTGGCACTCGACGTGGCGAGGTAGTCGAACCATTTCTCCTGTGGCTCCTGAAACTCCGATGTTATCACATCCACCTGGTCGCCCATCTTCAGCTCGGTTTGAATCGGCGACAGTTTCTTGTTGATGTTGGCACCCACGCAATGGTTTCCGATGTCGGTGTGGATGTTATACGCGAAGTCGAGCACTGTGGAGCCTTTCGGCAGGGTTATCTTGTCGCCTTTCGGGGTGAATACGAATATCTCGTCGTTGAAGAGGTCGAGTTTAAAGCTGTCGATAAACTCTATCGCCGACACGTGGTTATCCTCGGCTTGTTGCACGAGGTTGCGCACAAACTTCATCCAGAGGTCGAGACCGCTCTCCTCGGTGGCGTTCTGGTCGCGGTATTTCCAATAGGCGGCGAACCCGTTCTCCGCTATCTCATCCATGCGCTCGGTGCGAATCTGCGTCTCTATCCAGTTGCCGTTTTTGTTCATAAACACGGCATGTATCGACGAGTAGCCGTTGGTTTTGGGAAACGACACCCAGTCGCGCATCTTTTTGATGTCGGGATAATAATATTTTGTGAACACGGCAAAGGTCTCCCAGCATCTAACTTTCTCATCTTCAACATCTTGACAGTCGATGATGATACGTGCCACATAAGCGTCGTAAACCTCTTCGAGCGACATCCCGAACTTCACCATGCGTTCCCACACCGAGCTGACGTTGCGTTCTATCGCCATGGTACGCACTTTGATGCCACGTCGCTCCAGCTCCGCCTTCACGGGCGACAAAAAAGCCTCTAACTCCTTGATTTTCTTATCTCTAATATCGGCAAGCTGTTTCTGCACCGACTCAAAAACCGAGGGGTTGATATATTTAAGGCTGAGGTCGTCAAGCTCGATTTTCACTTTATAAAGTCCCAGACGATAAGCGATAGGGGCGTATATCTGGGTCGTCTCCGACGCTATCTTGAGCTGTTTGTGATGCGGCATGGCGCTGAGTGTCCGCATGTTATGCAGGCGGTCGGCGAGTTTCACGAGTATCACGCGGATGTCGTACGACATGCTCATTATTATCTTGCGGAACGTCTCGGCCTGCAGGCTTTTCACGCTCTCGTTGAAATCCTCGTTGGTGAGTTTGGTGACGCCATCGACGATCTTCGCCACGTTCTCGCCGAAATGCTCCCTTATATAATCTAAGGTATAGTCGGTGTCCTCCACCACGTCGTGCAGCAGCGCGCAGATGATGGAGGTGCGGCCCATGCCCATCTCTCCGGCTATGATGGTGGCGACGGCGAGCGGATGGTACATATACGGCTCACCGGAGCGACGACGGGCGTCTTTATGCGCGTTGGCGGCAAGCAGGAAAGCCTCAGTCACAAGAGCCACGTCCTGCTCGTTTTTCCTTGATTTCCAACATCGGAGAAGCACGTCGAACTGTCGTTCAAGCTCCATCTTCTCATCATGCGAATAAGTGTCTGGCAAAGTCATCATAATCCCAATGTTTTAATGCTCTTTTTAAAATGCAAAATTATAAAGGAATTATGACACCCACAAGAAAATTTTTCAAAAAAATTTCCGGCTTAGACTTTAGTCTTTAGTCTTTAGTCTTTAGTCTTTAGACATTAGAGTCTGATTTTTAGTTTAGAGTAAGGTTGTCATTTCGAGCGCAACGGAGTGAAGTCGAGAAATCCTTTTAGTTTAGAGTTTAGAGTTGAGAGTTTAGAGTCAGTTTTTTAGTTTAGAGTTGAGAGTAAAGAGGTGACATTATCGCGTCTCATAAAAAAAATTTCGGAAATTTGTAAATCGTATTTTTTTTTGTATTAAATTTGCGGTTCATAATGTTTAAGTTTAGGATATGATTAAAGATTTGGTCGGTTTGCATATTTTGACGGGGGGGGGTAATATTCCCCGAACCCATTGTGTTTGCCGGCATTTCTAATCATATCACCCATACCGCCACGGAGAGCTTGAGACTCTCTGTGGCGTTTTTTTTAATCGGAGAATTAAATTGACAACAACAGTTATAATATTTCATCATTAACTAAATTAAATCAATTATGTTAAAAAAATCTTTACTTATCATGCTGCTGCTCGCGCTCTTCGCGCCTTGGGCGGCACAAGCACAAAATGTGACGATTGGCACGGGAACGAGTACGCAAAACACGGCTCCTATCGCCAATTACTACAACTACTCTTTGGCGGAGATGATTTTCACTGCCGAGGAGATTGCCGCAGGAAATCCTGCATCGAACCAAATCCTCAGCGTGGCATTCGAATGCACAAGCAATGTCAGCAAGGACTACGGTGTGACCGTTTACATGAAGAACGTCACAACGGATGCTTTCACAGCAGCCTCCGACTACATCGTCCTTTCAGCTGACGATGTCGTCTTCACGGGTACTGTGAGTCCCACTTCCGGTTGGACGACTATCACGTTGCCCAACGCTTTTGAGTACGAAAGCGGAAGCCATCTGCTTGTGGCCGTGAACAAGACCTCTGGAGGTTATTCTGGTTCTACTGCCATCTGGAGATACACTTCCACATCTGAGACCTACAGAATGTTATGGGCTCAGAATGATAACAGTGCTTACGACCCGACAGGTTCACCCTCTTTGAACTTGAACTACCAACGCCCGAACACGCGCCTCACGTTCTACACCAGTTGCGCCGAACCTACAGGTTTAGCTGCTACGCTGACCCCCGGCGACGGCACCGTGGCCACTCTCGCATGGACCGAGATGGGCGAGTCTGAAAATTGGGTGCTGGAATACGGCACAGCCAGCGACTTCACGGATGCCACCACGGTGAACGTGACTGGCGGTACGCCTTCCTACGAACTCACCGGTCTCACCGCCGAAACAACCTACTACGCCCGTGTGAGACCCACTTGCAGCGAAACCGCGTGGAGCAACACCTGCGAGTTCAAACCAACCAACGTGCAAACCATAGTGATTGAGGGAACAACAGCGGCCACATCGATCTACATTCCTTCTCATACTAACTATGATTACTCCTACACCCAACAGATTTACACTGCCACGGAAATCGGAAACGCCGGCTTGATTACCTCTGTCGCTTTCAAAGGAAGCAATGCCGCCGTCTGCACATTGGACATCTATCTGGCCAACACCACGAAGTCGTCCTTCTCCGGCACTTCCGACTATATCAACATCGCGGATGCCACACAAGTGTTCAGTGGCAATGTGACGTTCGTCTCCAACGACTGGAAAACCATCGAGTTTGACGAAGCCTTTGAATACACCGGCGGCAATCTTGCCATCATCGTTGACGACAACTCGGGCAATTATACTTATAGTACCACCACATGGCAAGCGTTCGAAGCCACAGACCAATCCTTATACTTCTACCAAGACAGTAATGACATTGATCCCACGTCGCCGAGTGCACAATATAGCGGCAAACCTTCCAACAAGAGCCAGGTACAACTTGGTTGGTTGCCCAACCCCACGCCGAAACCGGCCATTGCAGGTGTTGTGACCGACTCGCCTACGGCAGCCACCGTGACGTGGACAGCCCCCACAACGGCCGAACCCACCGGCTACGCCTACCAGTATAAGCTGAGCTCCAGCGATGACTGGGGTGCCGAAACCACTGTAGGCAACTCGGTATTCACAGCCGCCCTCACCACCGAGGCCGAATCGGACTACGACTTCCGCTTGAGGGCCGTGTATGGCGAGAACTACAGCAACTACGCCACCACCTCCTTCACCACACCGGGCTACTGCATGACCCCCACCAACCTCACCATCACCAACGTGACCAACAGCGAGGCCACCCTCACATGGCAAGAGGAGTTTGGCGACGGCAATTGGTGGTTGGGCTACAGGCCGGCTGGCGAGACAGACTATACCTTAGTACACGTCAACAGAGGAATCAACACGGGCAGCCATACCCTCGAAGGGCTTACTGGCAGCACCACCTACGACGTGGTCATCTATCCCGACTGTGACGATACCAAGACCCTTGAGGGCAGCTTCACCACCAAGTGCGACCCGACACCTGCCTTAGGCTATGCCGAGAACTTCGACGACTACACCGGCACCACCAGCGGCACACTCGCCAGCCACATCCTGCCCGACTGCTGGAACTTCATCAACACTACCACTCACAGCTACTATCAAGGATACCCATTGATTTACAACAGCAGTTATTATTCCAATTCGGGCAACAACTATCTGCGCTTCTACTCCTATTATTCTTCATGGGGTTCCTACGACCCGCAGCCGCAATACGCCATACTGCCCGAGATGGAAAACCTCGCCGGCAAGCAAGTGACGCTGATGGCCTGTGGCTACAACTCAAGCAGCACCTTCAAGATCGGCACGATGACCGACCCTGAAGACGCATCCACCTTCGAGGCCATCACCGAGCAAGTCCTGACGACCTCCTATCAGGAATTCGAATACATTATCCCTGCCGATATCACCGGCAGCTACTTGGCCATCATGATTGATGCCGCCACGTCGAGCAGAACAACCAACTGCGTCTATATCGACGACATCAGCATCGACAACGTACCTACCTGCAAGAAGCCCTCAGCCGTCACCAAGAGCAACGTGACCAACCACAGCGTGACGCTGAGCTGGACCAACGGCGAGGAAGGCCAAGACGCTTGGCAGATTGCCTACGGCACCACCTCGTTCAACCCCAACGCCACCGGATTCGACCTGAGCACGGTTACGGTTCAGGATGTCACCTCCAACCCCTACACCTTCGACAAGACCTTGGATGCCGCCACCACTTATTTCATGTACGTGCGCGCCAACTGCGGCGACGGCGACTACAGCAAGTGGAGCAGCACCGGTGTGAACTTCACCACCTCGGATGCCGCGCCTGCCCCGACTGCCTTCAGCGCGAGCAACATCGGCCCGAACAGCGCCGACCTCACCTGGACAGCCCCCGCCGGCGACCTGCTGAGCGGCTACGAGCTCTACTATGTGGCCGCCGAAAGCGCTCCTGAGGCTCCTACGGCAGAGACCACAGCCACCGCAACCGTCAGCTTTGAGGATGCCCCCACTGCCGAAACGCCTTACACGCTTGATGGACTGACCGCCGAGACCCGATACTACATCTGGGTGCGCGCCAACCACGGCACCGACGGCTACAGCGCATGGACGGCCCTCTCTGGCAGCTACTTCACCACCACCGAAGACTGCCCCGTGCCTGATGACCTCAACGCCACCGATATAACCCACCACACCGCCACCATCGGCTGGACGGGCTTCAGCGACAGCTACACCGTGGAGTATCGCACCGCCGAATATAACAACTACTCCTTCTATGAAGATTTCGAAAACGACTTCGACACACAAGGCTGGACCATCTACACCGAAGGCGAAAGCATGAGTGGCTATGAAGGATGGGTGCTCTATAGCGGCGAAAGCCATACGGGGGACCAATGCGCGGCAGCGTTCAGCTATTATAATCCAAGTTCCTATAATGCCGACAACTGGCTCATCACCCCCCAGCTCGACCTCGAAGGCACCTTGACGTTTTGGAATATGGTCAATTCTAGCTGGCCGGATGAATTTGAAGTGCTCATTTCCACCACGGGCAATGACATAGCAGATTTCACGACCACGTTGCGGGCAATGGCTGAAGGAGACGGCACATGGACGCAAATCAGCATCGACCTGAGCACCTACACGGGGCAACAGGGCTACATCGCCATCCACCACGTTTCTGAGGACATGTACTACCTCTTCATCGACGACTTCGGCATTTGCACAGGCTCAACTCCCGCCGGCGAATGGCAAACCACAACCAGCGATGTCACAAGCAAGGCACTCACAGACCTCACCGCCGGCACCGAGTATGAAGTGCAGGTTCAAGGTGTGTGCGACGAAACGCCCACCGAGTGGAGCGACACATACAGCTTCACCACAGTGGCCGACAACGTGAAGGTGTTCACAACCGAAGGCAACTGGGCCACCGCAGCCAACTGGATGGACGGCGAGATGCCGACCATCACCCAAAACGCCATCATCCAAGCCAATACCACCATCCCCAACGGCTGCGTGGCCACGGCCAAGAATGTCACCTTGGAAGGCACTTCCACCCTCACCATCGAAGAAGGCGGACAGCTGATGCATAGCAACTATGGTTTGGCGGTCACCATGGAGAAGCACATCAACGGCTACGGCGAAGCCAACGCTAACACCAACAACGGCTACCACCTCATCGCCGCCCCTGTGTACATAGGAAATAATACCTACATACCAAGTAGTAACATCGCGGCCACCGGCTTGCTTACCGGCACCTACGACCTGTACGCCTGGAACCATTCATCCGATGAGGCTTGGCGCAACTACAAGAATAACACGTTTAATCTCTCTCTGGGCAGTGGCTATCTCTACGCCAACCAAGACGACGTGGAATTGACATTCACAGGTTATTCCTTCCCCAACGGCAATAAGATAGGATTGACAGTCACTACTGACACCGAATATGAATTCGGCGAATTTACACTTTTAGGCAACCCGTTTGTTTGCGATGCTTATTTAGTGGATAATGACGATCAGCCTTTGGATTATTACAAGATGAACGATGAAGGCAACGGCTTCGTGGTGGTGAACAGCGAATCAACGGAACCCATCGCGCCGGCTGAAGGCTTCTTCTACTATGCCGAGGAAAGCGGCAGCGTTTACTTCACCAGAGAGGAACCTCAAGTCAACCAAAACAACGGCCTGCTGGCAATAAACCTCATCGAGGGCGGCTCACGTGGCGTCAGGGTGAAAGACAACGCCATAGTACGCTTCGGCGAAGGTAACACTCTCAAGAAGTTCCAGCTCAACGAGAACAGCACTAAGCTCTATATCCCGCAAGACGACAAAGACTATGCGGTGGTTTATGGCGAGCCGGAAGGCGAGATGCCTCTCAACTTCAAGGCTGAGACGACACGCTCATACACCATCGGCATGAAGACCGAAAACGTCAACTTAGGCTATCTGCACCTCATCGACCTCATCACAGGCGCCGATGTGGATATGCTCGCCAAGGGAGAATACTCATTCATAGGCTCACCACGCGACTCCGAGAACCGCTTCGTCGTGAGATTCAGCGAAAACGCCAACATCAACACCACCGACGAGGTGTTCGTCTATCAGAACGGCGATAACATCATGGTCGGCGGCGAGGGCGAGCTGCAAGTGTTCGACGTGACCGGCAGGATGGTGCTCAACACCGTCGTGAACGGTCTTCAGTCTGTGGCTAAACCGACGTCAACAGGCGTCTATATCTTCAGATTGGTCGGGACGGATGTCAAGACTCAGAAAATAGTCGTGAGATGAGATATCAGCCATTAGCCGTCAGGTTAATGGATGACAGCGGGAAAAGATTTAATAATGAATAAAAAAGAAACAAATATGAAAAAGGTATTATTAGCAGTAGCATTGGTTATCACAATGGGCTTCGGCGCGAAGGCGCAGATTGGCGTGACAGACGCTTTCTTCAACGACTGGGAGCAGAGCAGGGCTTTTGACATGACAATAGTTCTTCCGGGTCTTCCCGGCGAACATGGCTTAGAGGACAACGTCAGCGCCCCTTTGGGCAGCGGACTGTTCATCCTCGGCGCTCTCGGCGCGGGATATGCGCTTAGAAAGAAGAAGGATTGACAGACTGATATAGTTATGGATTATAAATTATAGTTTGGAGTTTATAGTTTGTAGTTTATAACTTATAGTTTGTCGGTTGTCTCCCGTCGGCTTGCAATTCATTGCAAGCCGACGGGAGACGTTTTTTTAATGATAATTTTTCGGCTGTTAACGATAAAATTTGTATTTTTGCAACGCTGTATCAAACAGCACGGAATAATTTTTTATGATGGATAAGATTCGGAATTTTTGTATCATCGCTCATATCGACCACGGGAAAAGCACCTTGGCCGACAGGCTCATCGAGCTTACCAACACCTTGACAAAGAAAGAGTTAGTTGACCAGGTGTTGGACGACATGGATCTCGAGCGAGAGCGTGGCATCACCATCAAGAGCCATGCCATCCAGATGAAATATGAGCATGAGGGGGAAGTTTATACACTGAATCTTATCGACACCCCCGGTCACGTCGATTTCTCGTATGAGGTATCGCGTTCCATCGCCGCATGCGAAGGGGCTTTGTTGGTTGTTGATGCTTCACAAGGCATTCAGGCTCAGACTATTAGCAACCTTTACATGGCCATCGACCACGATTTGGAGGTCATCCCGATTTTGAATAAAATCGACATGGAGAGTGCGCAGCCCGACAAGGTGGAGGATCAGATTATCGACCTCCTCGGCTGTGACCGCGACGACATCTTACGTTGCTCGGCGCGTACAGGATTCGGAGTCCCGGAGATCCTGGATGCAATCGTCAAGCGCATTCCGGCACCTAAAGGCGACCCCGACGCACCGCTGCAAGCCCTCATCTTCGACTCGGTGTTCAACTCATTCCGAGGCATCATAGCTTATTTCAGGATAATGAACGGCACCATACACACCGGCGAAAACGTGAAGTTCTTCAACACAGGCATGGAATACGACGCCGACGAGATTGGCGTGCTTCAGATGAAACAGGTGCCTAAGAAAGAGCTGTCGGCCGGCGATGTGGGATATATCATATCCGGCATCAAGACCTCCAAGGAGGTGAAGGTGGGCGACACCATCACCTCGGTTGACAACCCCTGCGACAAGCCCATCGCGGGTTTCGAGAACGTGAAGCCGATGGTTTTTGCGGGCGTCTATCCCGTCGATGCCGATGATTATGAGGAGCTTAGAAGCTCGTTGGAGAAGCTGCAGCTGAACGACGCCTCTCTCGTATGGGAACCGGAGTCGTCAGCGGCGTTGGGCTTCGGATTCCGCTGCGGATTCCTCGGCTTGCTCCACATGGAGATAATACAGGAACGCCTCGACCGCGAGTTCAATATGGACGTCATCACCACGGTGCCTAACGTCTCGTTCAAGGCTTATCTCACCGACGGCAGCGTCGTCGATGTGCATAACCCCAGCGGCATGCCCGAAGCCACTAAACTCGACCATATCGACGAGCCTTATATCTTGGCACAAATCATCTCGCAAAACGAATATGTCGGCTCAATAATGACGCTTTGTATTGAACGACGTGGTATTTTGAAGAATCAGGTCTATCTCACCACCGACCGCGTGGAGCTGACTTTCGAGATGCCTTTGAGCGAGATAGTGTTCGACTTTTATGACAAACTGAAGTCAATATCAAGAGGTTACGCCTCGTTCGACTATCATATCTGCGGCTACAAGCCGTCGAAGCTCGTAAAACTCGACATCATGCTCAACGGCGACACCGTCGATGCCTTGTCAACCTTGATTTTCGTTGACCACGCCTACTCCTTCGGACGCCGTATGTGCGAGAAACTCAAGGAGTTAATACCACGACAACAGTTTGACATCGCAATTCAGGCCGCCATCGGAGCAAAAATTATCGCAAGAGAGACGGTGCGACAAGTGAGAAAAGATGTGACCGCAAAATGCTACGGCGGCGACATATCGCGTAAGCGCAAACTCCTTGAAAAACAGAAAGAAGGAAAGAAACGTATGCGTCAGATTGGCAACGTGGAAGTGCCACAGTCGGCTTTCCTCGCAGTGCTGAAACTGGATTAGCTGATAGCCATTAGCCATTAGCTGTTAGCCATTAGCTGTTAGCCATTAGTTGTTAGCCATTAGGTTTTGTTAATTGAGGGTTATTATTTTCATTTGAGGATTATCGGTTTTTGTTTTGAACGTGACGACCTTCTCCTTGTTCGGTTCAAGGTCGAAGAAATTATCTGACAAATCGGTGCAGCCTTCAGGCAGTGTGATGCAAACGTCCTTTACCAAAGTCGGAGACACAAACGTGATAGTTCCGATGCCGTTTTCAATTTCTGTTTCAGGCTGTAAATCAATATTTTTCAGTTTCAAATCCTTCGGATACACAAGATATTGAAGTCGTTTTGCGATAACATTATCATTTTCAACAAGTTGCATTTCCACATAAATCTCATTTTTATCAATTCCTTCAACGAATTTATTCACGTCAAGCGGAAGATTCACGCAGCCGTTTTCGGGAATAAAAACCTTTTCGGAATAAGATTTCATGATTTTCCCTTCAAAATTTTTGAAATTCAAAACCAGATCGGCGTTTATCTCACGATAGAGGTCGCTGTTGGCGTAAACTTTGAAGTTGCCGTCAGTCGTCGGGAGCACACCTATTAATATAGGTGCGTACAAATCCTTGAGTTTCCAGTGTAGAGCTTTTTTGTTTCCGAAGTAATCTATTGAGGACCAGGAGATTACAGGCCATGCGTCGTTGAGCTGCCAATAAAGGCTACCCATGCTGCGAGGCTTGGCGGCGCGCTGTGCCTCGATGGCGAGACCGATGCCGTAAGCTTGGGATAATTGGGAATAATAAACTTTTCTTTCCCAATCGTCATTTCGACTGGAGCGAAGCGAAACGGACAAATCTCCGCCATTTGATTGCAGGAGATTTCTCGACTCCACTTCGTTTCGCTCGAAATGACGGTTGGAATGATACGTTTCGCTCGAAACGATGTATTTCACAACATGTTTTCTTATCAGTTCTTCTCCCCTGCCATGTTTTTGATGCGACTGAATCTGATTGTCATCCAATTCAGGCGAAATGGCAAGTAGTGTTGACAACTCAGGATACGCCTGATAGCCGAACTCGCTGTTGAAACGGCCCACTTTTTCAAGGTATGCCTCGTAAGGCAGCTCGCCCCACCACACGCCCCAGTAATGCACGTCGCCTTCGGTCAGACTCTCAGGTTTGCCCCAGCCGTTTTTCGGCGACGATGGCCAATAGTCACGAGTACCATCATAAGTATCAACCACTTCCGTAAAGATATCCACAAACAAAGTATCCATTCCGCGTTTCATTTCGGCGTAGCCATCATCACTCCAACCCATCGATTTTTGCCAGCCCCAGTTTACGTAGCCCTCGCTCACCTCGTTGTTGCCACACCAGATCGCTAACGACGGATGACTCTGATAATGAACAACTTGCTGAATCGCTTCTTCTTTCACATTGTTCAAAAACTCATCAGAATACGGATAAGTAGTGCCGGCGAACATGAAGTCTTGCCACACCATGATACCGAGGCTGTCGCAGATGTCGTAGAAATAATCGGGAGGATAGATGCCGCCGCCCCACACACGAAGCATATTGAAATGCGCGGGGATACATTCGGCTAACAGTTTGATTGTCTTGTCTTTAGACATCCAGCCCTCAATCATCTCCTCAGGGATGTAGTTTGCGCCTTTGATGTAAACTTTTTTGCCGTTAACCTTGAAATACATGGCACTACCTATGCTGTCAGGCTCTTCTATCAACTCAATTTTTCTAATTCCTGTTCTAACTTTTTGAGAGTTGACGAGTTTGTTGTTTTCATAAATCTCAACAACGAAATCAGTCAGCGACTGCTCCCCCATCTCGTTTGGCCACCAAAGACCGGCGTTTTTCAGCTCAAAAGGAACCTTGAGGTGAGTTTCACCATTTATGGAAACCGACTGTTCGCAAATATGCGAATCATTATTCGACACAACAAATCTCAAATCACAAGGTCTGTCTGCGTAAAGCCTAATGTTTGCTGACATTTCAGCATTGTTACCATCAAGGTTTTCAGTAAGAATCGAGATATTTTCAACTTTAAAACCTGACCAACCGAGCAGCTCCACGTCTTTCCAGATGCCGATATTCAGATATCTTGGCGCCCAGTCCCAGCCGTTTTGGTATCCGCATTTGCGCATCACAGCATATTTTTCCGGAAAACGGAGCCGATAAGTCTCAATAAGGCTATCTCGTTGTTTATCAAAAGGATAGAAACGCACCTTCAGTTCATTGCCATGCTTTTTCAGCAGATTTTTCACCTCTTTTTGATATTTAATGAACATATTATCCGACCTGATAATTTTCTCCCCGTTGAGCCAGACGTCGGCGTATGTGTCCAAGCCATTGAAAATCAATTCGATATTATCTTTTTCAAAAACATTATTTTCAACATCAAATTTCAAATAATAGTCCCATTCGCGCTGGGGAATCCATTGTAAATCCTGCTCCACCTTGCCAAGATACGGATGCGTAATGAGACCGTTTTTATACAGATCAGCTTGTACGACTGATGGGATATCCACTTGCAAATCAATGGATAAGGTGTCAGTTTTAAGATTCCAATTCTTTTTAAGATATTGTACAGCCTCATGGTTGTTGTTATTACAGGAAACAACAATCAAAGAAATGAATAATAGTTTTAAGATTCTCATTTTATTCATAATAGCCAACGCACCAAAGACTAAATGGCGTGAATCGATTCAAATCTGAGTCGAAATGACGCTCACAAAATCTTTAATTCTGTTAATATTTGAAACTTTATACATCATGTCGGCACCAGTTTTGTCGATGCCGTTTGGATATAAATCGCTATGATAATCAGGCGAATACGATGTCAATGAAGCATGGACATCACTTATTCCGGTAGCGGTGATTATGCGTTCGGCGTTACGTTCGTTGATGCCTCCTCCCGCCATGATTTTTATGCGGTCGCCAAACAGCATCTGAAACTCCCTAATCATGTCAATACCATCGTAAGCCGTTGGTTTACAGCCACTTGTAAGCACTTTGTCAAATCCGAGGTTTATCAGTGTTTCCATTGCGTCGAGAGGGTTATTACAGGCGTCGATGGCGCGATGGAATGTAAACTTCATTCCATCGCCTGACGCCATCATCTTCTTTATTGCAGTGACGTCGAGGTCGCCCTCTGCGTTCAGCGCCCCGATGACGACGCCTTCGTAACCGAGTCGCCTCACCATCCTTATATCCTCGCACATCACCGCTATCTCATCATCGTTATAGATATAATCGCCTGGGCGACAACGTATTAGCACTCGTGTCGGCAATATGTCGGCACATCTCGCCAACGTCCCGTAAGAAGGCGTGACGCCTCCCACCTCCAGCGCCTCGCAAAGCTCGGCGCAGTCGGCACCGCCAGCAAGTCCATTAATTATTGACTGATAACCGTTTGCACAAAGTTCGAATCGTATCATGACGTAATTTTCTGCAAAGATAGTAAATTTTTTGTATTTTTGCACGCTAATTTAAATTGAATGATATATCCTTCGGATTTTGAAAACAAGATTGGCTTCAAGGTGATAAGAGAACGTCTCAACTCCTTGTGTATCAGCGAGATGGGAAAAGAGTTTGTTGACAAGACGGCTTTCATCACCGATGTTGACGAGATTCGCACGCATCTTCGTCTGATTCAGGATTTCCTGACGCTTCTGCAGGACGGAGTGCCTTTCCCTGTAAGGGATTACAACGATCTGCGGGATGAGTTCCACCACCTCGCCATCGACGGCACCGTCATCAGCCTTGAGAGCATGTTCGCGCTGAAGCCCACGCTGTCGGCATTGTCGTATATCTTCAAGTTCTTCAAGTCGGAGGCTTCCGAAAAAGTGCCTTATCTGAAGGCATTGTCAGAAGGCATTACCATTGATAATCATATCTTTACAGAGATAAACCGTCTCATTGACGACAAAGGTGAGATTCCCGACAACGCCACCGCCGAGCTTGCTGAGATTCGTCGTGATATCAGGCGAAAGCAGAGTTCCATCGACCATCGCATGCACAAAATCCTCGTCGAGGCGAAAAACTCCGGCTGGACCGACAGTACCGCCGAGATGACGATACGCGACGGACGGCCTGTGATACCGGTGAGAGCCGCCGACAAACGCGCTTTGCGAGGTTTCATCCATGACGAGTCAGCGACGGGACAAACCGTCTATATCGAGCCGGCAGAAATCCTTGAAACTAACAACGAAATCAAGGAGTTAGAATACGCCGAGCGACGCGAAATCAACAAGATTCTGCTTGCGTTTACCAAGATTCTGCGACCCGAGATACCGAATCTAACAAAGGCCTGGCACCTCCTCGGACTGCTTGACTTCATCCGCGCCAAGGCACTTATGAGCCACGAATACAACTGCGTGATTCCCGAAGTCATAGACGAGCCGATGTTCGACTGGATTGAGGCACGGCATCCGCTCCTCGAAGAGAAACTGAAAGGACAAGGGAAAAGGATAACGCCATTAGATTTGAAACTTGGTGTTTCCTGTCATTTCGACTGGAGCGGAGCGGAAAGGAGAAATCTCCGCCACTTGAATTGCCAGAAACATTTTGCCGGAGATTTCTCGACTCCACCTCGTTTCGCTCGAAATGACGAGGAAAGGATTCTCGTCATTTCAGGTCCTAACGCCGGCGGCAAGTCGGTGTGCCTCAAGACGATAGGTCTTTTGCAGTACATGCTCCAATGCGGCTTGGCAATCCCTGTAAAAATCGACTCGAAATGCGGCGTGTTTCACGATATGTTTATCGACATCGGCGATGAGCAGTCACTTGAAAACGACCTCAGCACTTACAGCTCGCATCTGCTGAACATGAAAGAGCTGCTGCGACACGGCAACGAACGCACGCTGTTCCTCATCGACGAGTTCGGCACAGGCACCGAGCCTCAGCTCGGCGGTGCCATAGCGGAGGCCATATTATTGAAAATGAACGAGAAAAAAGCCTTCGGCGTAGTCACCACACACTATGCGAATCTGAAACTGTTAGCCGACAGCAACCCCGGCATCGTCAACGGCGCGATGTTATTCGACACGCGCTATCTGCAACCGCTTTACGTGATGATGATGGGCAAGCCCGGCTCATCGTTTGCCTTCGAGATAGCGAAAAAGATTGGTTTTCCGGAGGAAATACTCGACATCGCCGCCGACATCTCCGGAAGGGAGCATCTCGACTTCGACAAACAGCTCCAACAACTCGAAATCGAGAAGAAAGAGGTGCGTAAGAAAGAGTATGAGCTGAAAGTCGCCGACCAACTCCTTGACGAAGTGGTCACGAAATATAAAAACCAGCTTGCCGACATTGAGAAACGCAAAAACCAGATGCTGAAGGATGCCAACAACGAGGCGCAGGCTCTCATCGACAAGGCTAACGCCAAGATAGAGAATACCATACGTGAGATTAAAGAGGCTCAAGCCGAGAAAAACCGCACCAAAGAACTGCGCGAAGAGCTGAAAGACATGAAGCAAGACCTCGTCAACGAGGCGACTCAAATCTCCAAGAAGCTGAAGATGGAGGAGAAAGACGAAACGGCTAAGAGCGAGTTAAAAGTCGGCGACACCGTGTGTGTCAACGAGTTAGAGGTCGTCGGAGAACTTTTAGAGATTTCCGACACCGACGTGACGATTCAATTTGGAGATGTCAGACTTCGCACTACTGCCGACAAACTGCGTAAAATCAGCAAGGCGCAGGCTCGAAAAGCTCAGCAGAACCCTTCGTATCTTCGCAAGAGCATCATGAACGACATCAACGAGAAGGCGCAGCATTTCAACCTCACTCTCGACGTACGCGGTCAGCGCGGCGAGGAGGCCGTTGACAAGGTGGCGAAATACATCGACGAGGCTAATCTGTTGAGTATCAAAGAAGTAAGCATTCTTCACGGCAAAGGCAACGGCATCTTGCGGAAGCTCATCAGAGAATATCTGAGCAAGCAACAATGCGTGCAGTCGTTCAACGACGCGAGCTTAGAGACCGGCGGCGCCGGGATAACGAGGGTCACGCTGAGATGATTTATTTGCACGCAGAGAGATTACCACGCAGAAAGACTACCACGCAGAAACAGCAGAAACAGCAGACTACTAATTAATAAAACATTTCTGCTATTTCCGCTCTTTCTGCGTGAAAAAAATCCGCGTGAGAACCCTCTGCGTGAAAAAAATATGAAGAATATATAATTTGGCATGATTTTTGACGTTATCCCCAAAAAACATAAAGACAGTATTTATGGAACTTGACACATTAACTTACAAAATTAGAGGCTGTATATACGAGGTATATAAGACATTAGGCCCGGGGCTTCTCGAATCTGTTTATGAAGAAGCTTTGATGTATGAGTTTGACAAAAACGGACTCTATTATGACAATCAAGTCAATTTCCCCGTTATCTATAAAGGGAAAGAACTTAAAAAGAATCTTATTTTAGATTTAGTCGTTGAAGACTCAGTAATTCTCGAATTAAAATCTGTTGAAGAACTCAAACGTGTTCATTACAAACAATTGTTCACATATTTGAAACTAACAGATTTGCGTGTAGGCTTTTTGGTTAATTTTAACGTAGATGACATTCTTGCCAAAGGCAGTATAAATCGAATTGTTTATAATTACTGATTTCACGCAGAGAGATTACCACGCAGAGACAGCAGAAACAGCAGAAACAGCAGACTTATTAATAAAACATTTCCGCCATTTCCGCTCTTTCTGCGTGAAAAAATCTGCGTGATTACAGTCCGAATGTTTTCGCTATTTCTCCCACCATGTCGATTTTCTCCCACGCGAAGAACTCCACGTTTTTGTACGTCTTCCCGTTCTCCTCGAAGGTATCTTTGTCTTTGTACATTACCTCTACCTTTGCGGTGAACGGGTCGCGACCGAAGTGACCGTACGACGCCGTGGCCTCGAAGATAGGGTTCTTCAGTCCGAAGCGCTTCACGATGGCATACGGACGGAGGTCGAACAGCGTCATCAGCCTTTCGGCGATTTCAGCGTCGCCCATCTTCTTGCCGTTAGCGTCTTTCACGTGAGCTGTGCCGTAGGTGTTCACGTAAAATCCCACAGGCTGTGCCACACCGATGGCGTAGGCAATCTGCACAAGAGCCTCGTCGCAAACGCCTGCCGCCACAATGTTTTTCGCTATATGGCGCGCCGCGTATGCCGCCGAGCGGTCAACTTTGGAGGAGTCTTTTCCCGAAAATGCACCGCCGCCGTGTGCGCCACGACCGCCGTAAGTGTCAACGATGATTTTACGGCCCGTGAGACCCGTGTCGCCGTGAGGTCCGCCGATGACGAACTTGCCCGTCGGGTTGACAAAGAGTTTCATGTCGGACTTGAAGAGGTTTCTAACCCGTTGAGGCAGAAGCTTTTTCACTCGCGGAAGCAAGATGGTGCGCACGTCATGCTCTATTTTCTCGATCATGGCGGCGTCATCGTCCATAAACTCGTCATGCTGAGTGGAGATGACGATGGTGTCGATGCGCAGCGGCTTCCAGTTGTTGCCGTATTCCACCGTGACCTGCGACTTCGCGTCGGGACGGAGATATTTCATGCGTCTGCCTTCGCGACGAATCTTGGCAAGCTCAAGCAGAAGCATGTGCGACAGCACTATGGTGAGCGGCATGTATTCCGGCGTCTCCTTGCAGGCGTAGCCGAACATCATGCCCTGGTCGCCGGCACCTTGTTCCTCGACACTTTGACGCTCCACGCCACGGTTGATGTCCTGCGACTGGCCGTGAATGGCCGACAACACCCCGCACGACTTGCTGTCGAACTGATATTCCGCCTTGGTGTAACCGATTTTCTCTATGACACTACGCGCAGTGCCTTGGATATCAACATATCCGTTTGATTTGACCTCGCCTGCCACGATGGTGAGACCTGTGGTCACCAGCGTCTCGCAAGCCACCTTCGATTCCGGGTCCTGACGAAGCATCTCGTCGAGGACGGCATCCGAAATCTGATCGGCCACCTTGTCGGGATGGCCTTCTGATACTGATTCTGAAGTGAAATAATAACCCATTTTTATTTTAATTTAGAAGCCAAGAGACAGAAGTCAGAAGTCAGAATCTTTCTTCCAGCTCAGCTTTTGTTAATAAATATGGATAATTTGAGATTGTAAAAAGAAATACTGTTTTAGCATTTTTTTCTTGTGGTTGCAATCAATCAAATCTGTCCACGTGAAATTTTTGCAAAGATACGAATAATTTTGACATGACGCAGCCGTTTTACGGAAATAATTTTTCTCCCACTGACTTCTCTGATATTACTGTAATTTGCACTTCTCGAAAAGCATTTTTTTATTTTTTTGCACTTTGTGAAGTGCAATAGTAATTTTTTTATTATTTTTGCAAAAAAATTATCATGGAAACATTATTTGAATCATTCAGACTATTGCTTGAGATTACTCCGACTGACTATATTCGGAGCTTTCATGACAAAATCAATTGGAAAAACAGGCTAATCGGGTTGGTCGGACAGAAAGGTGTGGGAAAATCAACACTTCTGTTGCAGCACATCAAGAGATTTGACAATATTGGCGAGACTTTATATGTTCAGGCTGACGACATGTATTTCTCAGCTCATGGTTTGTATGATACGGCTTACGATTTCTTCAAGCGTGGCGGGAAACGGTTTTATATTGACGAAATCCACAAATACAAGGGGTGGTCAACAGAAATCAAGATGATTTACGACAAGTTGCCAATGATGTCGGTCGTCTATTCCGGCAGTTCGCTTTTAGCTTTAAAAAAAGGAAATTCCGCCGATCTGAGCCGTCGAGCCATTGAATATACCATGCCGGGATTATCTTTCAGGGAATATCTGAATATTTCTTTTGGATGGAATTTAAAAACAGCTTCTCTTGACGAGATTTTACATGGGAAAGTTGATTTTCCTTACGGAGAACATCGTCCCATCAAATATTTTGAACAGTATTGCCATAACGGCTTTTATCCATTTTTCAAAGAAGAAGATTATTATTTAAGGCTTAAACAGGCAATAAACGAGACGGTTGAGCATGACATACCAAATTATGCCGAAATGCCTGTGGCTTCGGCTGCAAAACTAAAAAAACTCATGTATGTTCTTGCTAACAGTGTGCCATTCAAGCCAAATTACAGCAAGTTGGCACAGGAACTGGAAATCGGGCGAAACCAGCTGCCTGAATACATAGAGTATCTTGAAAAATCGAGATTATTCAATGTTTTGAAAGAAAAAGGCTCAAGCGACAACATTTTACGAAAGGTCGAAAAGCTATATCTCAACAACAGCAATATAGCATACGCCATATCTGACACCAAACCCGACACAGGAAACATACGAGAGACAATGTTTCTCACATGGATGCGCGAGACGCACAACGTGACAGCGTCTTCCATCTCCGATTTCGAAATCGACGGAATAACATTTGAAGTTGGCGGGAAAAACAAGAAAGGCGACCAGATTAAAGACATGAACGACGCTTATCTTGTAAAAGACAATATCGAATACGCCGTCGGCAATTCAATACCGATTTGGATGTTCGGGTTTGTGTATTGATTTTTTAAGACCTGATTAACACGATTTACAGGATTCCAGCCGATAATTGCACTTTGAGAAAACACCAGCGGCGGCCTTAACGCCGTTAATGCCCTTAATGGCGTTAAGGGCATTAAGGCCGCCGCTGGTTGGGGAGGTAAATCCTATGAACTACAACCCGACGACGAGGCGCACCGAGAGCCCGAGGTACCGATTGCCGCTGCCCTGAGGATCGAAATTCCCGGAGTAGAAGCACACGTAGTACGCGTGGTACGCATTGCCGGCCGAGGACGACCAGTAGAACCCGTAGGAACCGGCATAGCCCACCGTAGTGCCATACCGGTAGCCCGCCGCGGGCAGGAACACCGCGCCGTGCTGCTCCAAGGTGCTCCATTGGGATGAAGTAATCGTATTGCTGGTGAAGCTTGCGCCGGATTGGTTGGTGTTGCTCAACGAATAATACGATGAACTCCAATCGTCAGGAAGCAGAATAACACCGTTAATGCCGTTGACCGTCGCTTTTGCATACATTATCCCAGATGATGTGCTGCGGGTATCAAACACATACACCCACTCGTCACTCGTTAATGTCCGCCAGGTATTTGTTGTGTTTCCTCCGTTGCTTATCGCATTGTTGCCCCAATCGCTGAATGTACCGTAATCGCCGTTATTAGTCGATGAGTTTGTAGGATTGTTGCCCGTACCCCAACCAAACAAGTCTATCCAGCCATTGTATGTTGTGGAGATGTTTTCATTATCATGTCCAACATAATCCCACTGGTGTTCGGCAAAACGCCAAGTGTTTGTCGAGGCTTGGTATTGCAGGTTGCCTTGCGAGAAATACACTTGTTGTGTGGCGCTTACAGAAAATAATCCAGCCGCCGCCCCTTCCGGAGTAGTATTCAATGCACTTGTCGTAAATGATTTTTCGCTACCATAATAATACTCTAAACCCCGCAAGGCATACGCCTTCACATAATACTTTGTGTTTGGTTCAAGTCCTGTTATTATGCACACAAAAGGCGTGTCCCATTCGGTTGTTGAAAGATGCGCGTCCTCCACCGTGGGATTGTTTTCCGCACTCCAGCACACCCCTATCTCACTCAACGAGAGACCTTGGGTTACAATGGCATCACCTCCGCATACCGCCGTCGTCGCTGTTATACCCTGCGGATTGTATGTGGTGACCCTCACGTCGCTACTTGTGTTGCCTCCTCCGGAATTAGATGCACTGTCGGAAGACTTTTTGCAGCTTGTAGTTATGGCAAGAATCACTGCTAATGTGATAGATAATAATTTTATAATCTTTTTCATCTCAACATCCCTTTATCCGTGTCGGGAGCAACTTTTTTTTAATTCTGAATTGTCAATAAAATGGAAATGGTTTCACCCAATTCCAATCGCAAATTTATAAAAAATTATTATATGTGACGCTTTTTCGAAAAATTTTTGTAATTTTGCAGAAGAAATAACAACAATGAAGACACAACAGGAATATATCAACATTCTGAAAAGCCATGCAGCCGAGTTGAAAAACAAGTTCGGCATAAGCTATATGCGCTTGTTCGGTTCGGTTGCTCGCGACGACCACAACGAGGACAGCGATGTTGATGTTTTTGTTGTGATGCCTGCGAATGCGTACAATTTGTGCGCCGCAGCGGATTATTTGGAGGATATTTTAGGCACAAATGTCGATTTGATCCGTAAACACGATAACATGAGGCCATTCTTTTTAAACCAAATCATGAAATATGGAATCGATATCTTTGGAACAGCGTGAAGTCGTAATAGACACTTTACATCAGATTAAAATGTCTATCGAGAACCTTCTTCTATGGAATGAAGGGATTAAAGACATGAACGTCCTTTTGTCATCTTCTGGCGGGATGCAAGACCTTGCCGGCAATTGCATGACTATCATGATAATAGGTGAGGGTTTCAGAAAAATCGACAAAATGACAGATGGAAAACTGCTTATTTTAAGACCAGAAATCCCTTGGCGACAGGTTTTCGGTTTAAGGAATCGAATCGCCCACGGCTATTTCGACATCGATATTGATATCATTTCCGAAGTGATTAACAATAATCTGAAGCCTCTGCTTGAGGCGACAGAGTTTTTCTTGGATTATTTGAAGTAATTATTTTGTCAGCACCTGGAAAACCTCCTCGATACTGGCGTCTTTCCGGTGCATCACGCTCATCTTGATGTTCTCAATGCTGTCGTTAGCCACCACCACACCTTTATTAATAATGACGATGCGCGGGCACATTGCCTCCACCTCCTGCATGATATGAGTCGAGAGAAGCACGGTTTTTTCTTTTCCTAATTCTGTGATAAGTCCGCGAATCTCAACAAGTTGGTTAGGGTCGAGACCCGATGTGGGCTCGTCGAGAATCAGCACCGAAGGGTTGTGCATCATGGCTTGGGCGAGTCCCACGCGCTGACGGTAGCCTTTCGACAGGGCGCCGATTTTCTTGCGCATCTCGACGGTGAGACCTGTCTTTTCAATCATCTCGTCGATACGGTTTTTGGCATCTTTGCCAGTGATATGATGAATTCCGGCAACGAACTCGAGATATTCGCGCACGTACATGTCGAGGTAAAGGGGATTATGTTCAGGCAGATAGCCTACGCGTTGGCGCACCTCCATCGGGTTGTCGATGGTGTCGAAGCCTTCAACGGAGACGGTGCCTTCGGTCTGCGGGATGAAGCAGGTTATGATCTTCATCAGCGTTGATTTTCCTGCGCCGTTCGGGCCAAGCAGACCCACAATACAGCCTTTTTCGATGTCTAAATTCACATCATTCAGCGCCAGCTGCCGGTCATAGCGTTTCGTTACGTGGTTTATCTTTATTGACATGATAGCTCCCGAGGTTAAAGGTTACTGATATATTCTTCCACCTGTGCTTTCAATGGTGGCAAATCTTCTGTAATCACAGACCAAAGCACATCCTTGTTAATTTGATAATAATCATGAACAAGGACATGACGCATCTTCTCAATCACTTTCCATGGAGTTTGAGGATGGTTTTCCTTGAATTCCAAACTCAATTTATAAACTGCTTCACCAATAATCTGAATGTTATAAACCGTAGCATGAAGATGCAACAAATCACTATTTAATTGCGCTTGTGTCAATCCATTTGTATAATCTTCCACATGTTGAATTGCGGTAAGAATATGATTCAATCGTTCTTTATCCCTAAGAGGCTCTCTCATAAACCAAGATTTTATCGCGATTAGCACTTTCTTCGGCAAATGGCAGTAAATCTCCGTCAACAACAAGGTCAACTGAACGGTGGAGCAGGGCTTCAAGGTCACAAATCATTCCGAAAAATGCCAATCCCATTTTTGTTCCGGGCACAAATGTTATGAGAATATCGACATCGCTGTCAGGATTCTCCTCGCCGCGAGAATACGAGCCAAAAACCCATGCTTTGTCTATAGGCTTTGTTTTGAAATACTCCCTTATCGTTTTTTTAACTTTTGCGTCCATTTTGTCAAAACTGATTTTCTTTGCAAAATTACAAAATTTCTTCAAATTTCAGCTTGATTTTGTAAAATTTTTCAAAAACTGTCTTAACCTGAAAAATTTGATGTCAAAAAATTAATTTATTAATTTGTTTTCCGTATTAAAAAAATTTGTACTTTTGCAGTCCGAAATTTTAGTAGGGAAAAATAGTGTAAAAAACACAATAAACTAATTAAAAAATTAAATGGATACATTAAGTTACAAAACAGTGAGCGTCAACAAGGAACACGCCAACAAAAAATGGTGGGTGGTTGACGCCGAGGGTCAGGTTCTTGGCCGCATGGCACAGGAAATCGCCCAGGTTTTAAGAGGAAAGAGGAAGGCATGCTATACTCCCCACAGTGATTGTGGCGATAATGTCATCGTAATCAATGCCGAGAAAGTCATCCTCACCGGCAACAAAATGGACAAGAAGGTTTACGTACACTACACGGGTTATCCTGGTGGACAGCGCGTAAGAACCGTGAAGGATCTTCTGAACAAGAAGCCTATCTTCGTCGTTGAACACGCGGTGAAAGGCATGTTACCTAAGACACGCCTTGGCAGCGCCATCTTCCGTAATCTTTACGTTTATGAAGGGCCGAATCATCCGCATGAGGCCCAGCAACCACAAGTATTAACAATTAAGAAATGAACATCATGGAAGTAATCAACGCGTTAGGTAGAAGAAAGACAGCCGTCGCACGTATTTACATGAAAGCAGGCGAAGGCAAAATTACGGTCAACAAACGTGACTACAAAGAGTATTTCCCGACAAGCATCCTGCATTACGTGGTTGAACAGCCACTGATGCTCACTGACAACCTCGGGAAGTATGACATCAAGGTCAACCTCGACGGCGGCGGCATCAACGGTCAGGCGGAAGCCCTCCGTCTCGCCATCAGCCGCGCATTGTGCGAAATCAACGCTGAATATCGTCCTGTCCTGAAAGCCAAAGGTCTGATGCGCCGCGACCCGCGTATGGTCGAGCGTAAGAAACCGGGACAGCCAGGTGCACGTAAGAAATTCCAATTTAGCAAACGTTAGTCTATTAAAAGGAAACATCATGACACAAGTAACATTCGAAGAATTATTAGATGCAGGTTGTCACTTCGGTCACCTCAGAAGGAAATGGAACCCGAACATGGCGCCGTACATCTTCATGGAGCGTAACGGTATCCATATTATTGACTTGTACAAGACACAAGCCAAGATCGATGAAGCAGCAAACGCTCTTCGTCAGTTAGCTCGTTCAGGAAAGAAAGTCCTTTTCGTAGCTACAAAGAAACAGGCGAAAGACATCGTCGCCGAACTCGTCTCGAGAGTCAACATGCCATACGTGACAGAACGTTGGCCTGGCGGCATGCTCACCAACTTCACCACAATCCGCAAGGCGGTGCGCAAGATGGTCAGCATCGACAAGCTCATCGCCAGCAGCCAGTACAACAACCTCTCGAAACGTGAGCGTCTCCAGATCGAGCGCGAGCGCGAGAAACTCCAGAAGAACCTTGGCTCAATCGCCGACCTGAACCGCCTTCCAAACGCAGTGTTCGTCGTTGACATCATCAAGGAACATATCGCGGTGGCAGAGGCGAGGAAACTCAACATCCCGACTTACGCTATCGTCGATACCAACTCAAATCCCAACCTCATCGACTTCCCGATTCCGGCCAACGACGACGCCTCGAAGTCAATAGCCCTCATCGTGAGCAAGATGGTCGAGGCTATCGAAGAAGGCCTCAACGAGCGCAAGAACACCATGAAGGATTCCGACATGGCAGAGAACGAAGGTGACGAGGAGATGAACGAGAACGCAGTAGCCGAAGAGGAAGAGAAGGAAGAGGAGACAAAACGTCCCCGCCGTCCTCGTAAGACTGTGAACAAGAAGTAATTAACATTAAAGAAGAAAGGCAACAACATGAATATCACTGCAGCTCAAGTCAATGAACTCAGACAAATGACCGGCGCAGGTATGATGGACTGCAAGAAAGCCCTCGTCGAATGCAACGGCGACAAGGAAGCGGCCATCGACTACCTCCGCAAGAAAGGTCAGAAAATAGCCGAGAAACGCGCTGACCGCGAGGCCGCTGAAGGCGCCGTCATCTCAGCAACAACGGCAGACCATACATACGGTGCCGTCATCATGCTCAACTGCGAGACCGACTTCGTAGGTTCAAACGCCGACTTCGTCGGAGCAGCCAAGGGATTCCTCCAGGCAGCTATCGACAACAAGCTCCAGAACCTCGACGCCCTCAAGTCTTTCGCCATCAACGGCCGCACCGTCGCTGACCTCGTCACCGACCTCACCGCCAAGACAGGCGAGAAAGTCGAGCTGAAACACCTCGAAGTGGTGGAGGCTCCTTACGTGGCTAACTACAACCACCAGGGCAACCGCCTCGCCACACTCGTCGGATTCAACAAGACGATAAGCGAAGAGACAGCACACGAGGTGGCAATGCACGCAGCAGCCATGTCACCAATCGCCATCGATGCCGACGACGTCCCACAGGAGACAAAAGACCGTGAGATGGCAGTCGCTATCGAGAAGACAAGACAGGAACAGGCAGCCAAGGCAGTTGACGTCGCTTTGAAGAAAGCCGGCATCAACCCGGCACACGTTGACAGCGAAGACCATATCAACTCCAACATGGCGAAAGGCTGGATCACTGAGGAACAGGCACAGCAGGCACGCGAGATTCGCGAGAAAGTCACCGCTGACACCCTTGCAAACCTCAAGGAGCAGATGGTGATGAACATCGCCAACGGCCGCGTGAACAAGTTCTTCAAGGAGAACTGCCTCCTCGATCAGGCTTCATTGCTCGACGGCAGCATCACAGTGCGCCAGTTCATCCAGAAGGCTGACAAGGACGCCACAGTGTGTGCGTTTAAACGCGTTCAACTGGGATAGTCTTTAGTCGTTAGTCTTTAGTCGTTAGTTATTAGACGTTAGTTTTTGATTAGACTAACGTCTAATTTTTATGTAATGAGTTTGCTAATGAATTAATCATTTTACTTATTTCAGTAATTAGATTTCTGGCTTTTGAGGTTTTTGAATTATCAATATAATTTAATCTTTCACAAACTTCTAATTGGGTTTCAAGTTCCCATAATGAACCTCTTGACACTGATAAAAATTGAATGAATTCCTTATCAGAATTTCTGCCTAATCCTTCTGAAATATTTGATGGAATTGAAACCACAGCCCTTCTCATTTGATCTGACAAAGCATACAATTCTTCTTTTGGCAATAATTTGACAATAGCATAAACCTCAACCACTAAATCCATGGATTTATGCCATACTATAAGTTGTTTGTAATTACTCGATTTCATTATTAGTCTTTAGTTTTTAGTCATCAGTCTTTAGAAGTTAGACGTTAGCCCATACTAAAGACTAACGTCTAACGACTAAAGACTATTTCTTACTCCAAGTCGTCCCCTCTTTCCCATCCTTGAGGACGATGTCAAGGGCAGCGAGCTTGTCGCGAATGAGGTCGCTGGTTGACCAGTCTTTCTTGGCGCGGGCTTCCTTGCGGATGTCGATGATGGTGTCCATCAAGCCATCGACGAGACCATTGTCGTCGGAGCCGTTTTCAGTGTTGACCAAGCCGAGAATCTCGAACACGAAGACATCAAACAGTTTCTTCAGAAGCTCAAGCTCAGCCGGGTTAATCTTCGCATGACCGTCTTTCACGGAATTGATGATACGCACTGCTTCAAAGAGGTTAGCAATCACTATCGGGCTGTTGAAGTCGTCGTTCATGGCGTTGTAGCACGCATCCATAATCTTCTGAACGCCAAGGACTTCAGCACCTTCGGTGGCGTTCAGCTTGTCGATGAGACCAGCCGCCTCCATCAGACGTTTATAACCTTTTTCAGCAGCTTGCAGAGCCTCGTTCGAGAAATCGACGGTGCTACGGTACTGCGCCTGAAGGATGAAGAAACGTATCGTCATCGGGCTGTACGGCTGAGCCAGCATCTCCTCCCCTTTCGCGTTTTTATGGCTGCCTTTGAAGAACTCGTCCAGAGTGATGAAGTTGCCGAGAGACTTGCCCATCTTCTGTCCGGCGATGGTAATCATGTTGTTATGCATCCAATAGCGCACCGGTGCCTTGCCGTTTGCCGCCATCGACTGCGCTATCTCCGACTCATGGTGCGGAAACTGCAGGTCGAGGCCGCCGCCGTGGATGTCGAACTCCTCACCGAGGTATTTGCAGCCCATCGCGGAGCATTCCATGTGCCATCCCGGGAATCCGTCGCTCCACGGTGAAGGCCAGCGCATGATATGCTTCGGCTCTGCCTTCTTCCACAAAGCGAAGTCGATGGCGTTGTGCTTCTCGGTCTGCCCTGCCAGCTCGCGCGTGTTGTTAATCATCTCCTCGATATTCCTTCCCGAAAGGATGCCGTAATGATATTTCTCGTTGTATTTCTTGATGTCGAAATACACCGAACCGTTCTCGACATAGGCAAAACCGGCATCGAGAATCTTCTGAATCATGGCGATCTGTTCGATGATATGACCTGAGGCATGCGGCTCAATCGAAGGACGCAACACATTGAGCTTATCCATAGCCTGATGGTATCTAACAGTGTAATACTGAGCGACTTCCATCGGCTCGAGGTCTTCAAGGCGTGCTTTCTTCGCAATCTTATCCTCCCCTTCGTCGGCGTCATGCTCGAGGTGACCCACATCGGTGATGTTACGCACGTAGCGTACCTTATATCCGAGATGTTTCAGATAACGGAACACGAGGTCGAAAGTTATTGCCGGACGTGCATGGCCGAGGTGAGCGTCGCCATAGACGGTAGGGCCGCAGACATACATTCCGACATGGCCTTCGTGAATCGGTTTGAAAGGCTGCTTCATGCGAGCTAAGCTGTTGTAGATATATAAAGCATCCATGATACCAAAATTTTTGCAAAGGTACGAATTATTTTCAAACGGCTATCGGAATTAAGCAATAAAAAAGTTCGGAATGATAGCTTTGTATTTAAAAAAATGTTTATATTTGCAGTGATAAAAAGTTAAAGTTTTAATACGAAACAGAAATAAGAAAACACATTGACATATATTAGATAGCGTTTGTAGCTGTCCTTGACATCCAATTTACCACCAGTCCCCGTTTGACGGGGGCAAATCCTCAAGGACAAGTTACAAATGTCGTATTTGGTACGGCGTGGAAAACTTGTTAGAGGATTGGGCGTGGTAACCCGGATGTCAAGCAAGGAATAAGTTCCGCGCTGTTTTTTGTTGTCTTGTTAAATCAATTAATCATTAACATTATTAAAAGTTGCGCCCGACACGGATTTAGGGTAAAAAGTATGGAACAGTCAAAAATCCAACAACAATGCTTATCTTATCCATATTTCTAGGAAGCTATGGTATTGACAGATTTTTGTTGGGAGAAACAGGCCTTGGCATATTAAAACTACTCACTTGTGGTGGTTGTGGCATTTGGACTATAATTGACTGGTTTTCTGTCCAGCAAAAAACAAAAGATTATAATTTCAATAAATTTAATGAACTCTACAGAAATTTTATAAAAAAATTCGCAAAAAGTCGAATTTTGTAAAATATTTTTATTATCTTTGCGGCGTGAAAGTTACATTTGATAAGGAATATTTGAAGGATTTGTATGAGGAGGGCAAAACGGAGGCCAAGAAGCACCGTTTTCAACCGAATATTGTCAAGAAGTATCAGGAGAGAATTAAGACTTTGACAGCTGCGCCGAGAATTGAAACTCTCTATCAAATCAAGGCGTTGAACTATGAAGTTTTGAGCGGAGATAAAGACGGTATTTCTTCGATTAGAGTCAATGACAAATATCGGATTGAGTTCACGGTTGTGCAGTTGATGGAAAATCAAATTGTAACGATTTGTAATATTTTGGATTTGTCGAACCATTATAAATAAAGAGCGATGATAAACATTGAAAGCATTGAACCTAAAATGATTGCAAACAATCTAATGCCTTCAGAGCCGGTGCATCCCGGGACTCTTTTGAAAGAAGAAATAGAGTATCGGGGCATTTCGCAGAAGCAGTTGGCGCAGCAGATTAGTGTTTCTTATACCGTTTTGAATGAGATTCTTAACGGCAAACGACCTATTTCAACAGACTATGCCCTTTATCTTGAGGCGGCATTGGGAATCGACGCCCAACTTTGGATTCAGATGCAGGCCGATTACAATCTTCAAGTCGCGAAAAACGACAACAAGGTTATTCAGCATATCCGCAACATCAGAAAAATAGCCGCTGTTTTATAAATTATTTAGTACAGATTTAGCATTCAATCGGAAATTTGTACCAAAGTCTGAAAACGCTATAATTTTATTGAAATCTCCGTTAATGTGGTTTTAATTTCGTTATCAGACGGAGGATTTGAAATTTCTTCTATGGTAAAATACTTGGTCAGCAAAAAATACAAATCAACGTAGTCCTTCCATTTGGAACGGCGCCCCAAAGCGTAAGCTTTCATCGCAGCCAACTGAAGTAGCGAAGGAACTCTGAAAACATTTTCAATAACATTATCCGCTTTTATTGGGAATGAATATTGAAAAAACGTGACTTTCACATCATTTATTATCAAGTTCATTTGCTCAGTCACCCTTCTGGTAACGGTATGCTTATATCCAGAAAGACTCAATTTATCAATATTTCGCTTATGATTAATCGGAGAATATTTGAACAAATCAAAATCAATAGAACGGCGATGACCAAGGTAAAGCGCGATTGCCGTACCTCCCACAAGGTAATACTCCCTCTTAAATTGCGACATAATCGGAAGAAGTTCCAACTGGTTTTTATTAAGAATTTCCTTGTGCATATTTAGCGAGTACTAATGAGAAAAAATGATAAATCTCAGGATAATAGTTCTCCTTTTGGCGACCTGTTGCCGAAAAAAACACTTCTGCGACGTGTTTGCCTCCCAAAGCCTCAATCAAATCGCGATAATCGTCAAGTGAGCCTTCGTTGAGAATCGTCTCAACCAACAAATTGTCGCTAATATTCTGTTTCCTATCCTCAGGTGTGTACCAGAATAGGTTCCTGTTCTTTTCTATAATCTGTTCGCGTGTCATTGAAATTGTTTTCGACTTACAAAGATAATAAAATTTTCTCATATATCAGAAAAAATAATTAAAAAATTATTGATTATACCCATACAATTATCCAAAGCTTTTTGTATCTTTGCAGCCAAAGAAAATTTTTAAAATTATCATACAATGTACACAAACTTTCAAGAATATCTGAAGAAGGAATTGGCTCAGATTGAAGCCGACGGCCTCTATAAGAACGAACGTATCATCGAGAGCCCGCAGGGTGCTGAAATCCTTGTGAAAGGCAAGAAATGCCTGAACTTCTGCGCGAACAACTACCTCGGACTCGGCAACAATTCGGAGCTTATCGCCGCAGCGAAGAAAGGCATGGACGAACGCGGCTTCGGCATGGCATCGGTGCGTTTCATCTGCGGCTGCCAGGACCTTCACAAGAAACTCGAGCAGAAAATCGCCGAGTTCTTCGGCACTGAAGACACCATTTTATATGCGGCTTGCTTCGACGCCAATGGTGGCGTGTTCGAGCCATTGCTCAACGAGCAGGACGCCATCATCAGCGACGCCTTGAACCACGCCTCCATCATCGACGGCGTGCGTCTCTGCAAGGCACAGCGTTTCCGTTACGCCAACGCCGACATGGCCGACCTCGAGAAACAGCTCCAGGATGCACAGAAATGCCGTTTCCGTCTCATCGTCACCGACGGCGTGTTCTCGATGGACGGCAACGTCTGCCCTCTTGACAAGATATACGAACTCGCACAGAAATACGACGCCATGGTGATGGTTGACGAGAGCCACTCGGCCGGCGTAGTGGGCAAGACAGGTCGCGGCGTGACAGAACGTTACAACCTCCGTGGCAAGATAGAAATACTCACCGGCACCCTCGGCAAGGCCTTCGGCGGCGCCATGGGTGGTTTCACCACAGGGAAGAAAGAAATCATTGACATGCTGCGCCAGCGCTCACGTCCGTACCTCTTCTCCAACTCGATGGCACCGGGCCTCGTGGCGGCAGGCATCCGTATGTTCGAGATGATGACCGAGACCAACGAGCTTCAGGACAAGCTCCACGCCAACACCGACTACTTCATCAAGCAGATGCTCGCCAAGGGCTTCGACTGCAAGCCGTCAGAGTCGGCAATCTGCGCCGTGATGCTCTACGACGCCCCGCTCTCACAGAAGTTCGCCGCCAAGATGCAAGACGAAGGCATCTTCGTGACAGGCTTCTACTACCCTGTCGTACCGAAAGGCCAGGCACGTATACGCGTCCAAATCTCGGCAGCACACGAGAAAGAACATCTCGACAAGTGCATCAACGCCTTCGTGAAGATCGGTAAAGAACTTGGAGTAATTAAATAAGTTAATCAGTTAGTCAGTTAATCATTTGGTCAGTTATTTTTGACTGAAAACTGATTGACTGAACAGCTGAACAACTGAACAACTGAACAACTATGAAAAAGATATTAATCATTGGTTCCGGCGGGCAGATCGGAACAGAATTGGTGAAGAAGCTCCGTGCCACGTACGGCAACCAGAATGTTGTGGCCTCGGATCTTCGCCCTTTGACAGGTGAGATAGTCGAGAACGGTCCATTCGAGCGCATCGACTCGACACAGATGATGCAGATCATCGAAGTGGTGAAGAAATACAACATCGACACCATATACAACCTCGCGGCTATCCTTTCGGCCACAGCCGAGAAGAACCCGATGTTAGGTTGGAACGTGGGCATCGGTTCGTTAGTAAACTGCCTCGAGGTGGCGCGCGTGTTCAACTGCGCCGTGTTCACTCCTTCATCTATCGGCGCTTTCGGTGCAAGCACACCGCACGACAACACGCCTCAGGACACCATCCAGCGTCCTAACACCATCTACGGCGTGACAAAGGTGACAGGTGAGCTCTTGAGCGACTACTACTTCACACGCTTCGGCGTTGACACACGCTCGGTGCGTTTCCCAGGCTTGATTTCGAACCTCACGCTGCCTGGCGGCGGCACCACCGATTACGCTGTAGAGATTTACTACGCTGCAGTTAAGGGCGAGAAGTTCATCTGCCCTATCAGCAAAGGCACCTACATGGACATGATGTACATGCCTGACGCCTTGGATGCCATGGTTGACATCATGGAAGCCGACCCGACAAAGTTAGTTCACCGTAACTCGTTCAACGTCACAGCGATGAGCTTCGACCCTGAAATCATCTACAACGCCATCAAGAAGTACTATCCGAACTTCGAGATGGAGTACAAGTTCGACCCGATTCGTCAGGCCATCGCCGACAGCTGGCCAAACAAGATGGACGACAGCTGCGCCCGCGCTGAGTGGGGCTGGAACCCGAAGTACGACTTAGACAAGATGACAGTCGATATGATTGAGACGCTGAAGAGAAAGCTTCTGTAGTTTTACCACCACACACTCAAAAGCGCGCCTGACGGCGCGCTTTTTTCTTGCTTTGACTTTTGCCGCCTCACACGGCGCTACGCTTCACGAGACCCCCACAGGGTGCTGCACTCTGCGAGACCCCCACACGACGCTACGCTTCGTGAGACCCCCACACTACGCTACACTCTGCGAGGCCCCTACACGGCGCTACGCTTCGCGAGACCCCCACACGACGCTACACTCTGCGAGGCCCCCACACGGCGCTACGCTTCGTGCGGGGATAGTAGGATAGTGTGCCTCCGGCACACGGGGACGTCCAGAGCGTGTCGGAGACACGCTACTCTATTATCCCCATACAGCTTGCTGTGTGGGGCAGCGGAGTACGACCGAGGTAGTCCAAAAGCGTGTCGGAGACACGCTACTACTAATCATCTGAAAAGATATACTTCTCGTCAAAATACTGCATGTTCTCCTCAAGGAACTTGCGATACTCGTTGACGAAAGTTTTCTTGCGATGATGCTCCTTCTGCTTCTTGATGTAGTTGACAATCATGTCTTTATCACGAAAACTATAGCTAAAACCGGCATATTCATGAGTCCAGCCTTTGAAATCAGGGAAATGAGGGTTCGCTTTAAGCCATTTGCTGGTGGCGGTTTTAACACGTTGTGCAAATTCTGCAAGAGATAATGATGATGGCAATGACACAAAAATATGAACATGGTCTGGCATCCCACCGATGCGATAGGTCTGGCAACGAAGGTTCTTGGCTATGCCATAAATATAGGCATATAGCTCCTTTTCGTGCTCTTCAATAATTGTCGGTTCGCTGCGATATGTACGAAACACAATGTGGTAATACGATGTGGTATAACTCATGATTTTATCATTACATTGTTATAAAAAGTTATCAAATTTCGTTTTTGAGATACATTTGCGATGCAAATTTACAAAAAAACAGATTAAAAATGGCAGAAGACAAAAGTTTCTGCTATTTTTTTGTGTGCAAATTTCCAGCACGAAGAAACACAAATAATAATAAATCAAATTCATGAAAAACAAATGAAAAACTTATTCTTTATCGGATTGGGATTGCTTACAATCTTAACATCCTGTGCGACAATTTTGTCAGGTACTAAAGCAAACGTAACTGTAACAACGAACTCGACGGAACCTGTTAATCTCACTGTTGACGGCAGAACTTATTACAATATAGCCGGCCTCACTCAGATCCAAGTGAAAAGAGGCTACAAAGTATCTAAAATTGTAGCGGAAAATACAAATGCGTATGGCTCAGTGGATGTCTATAAGGAGTTTAATGCGGTCACTTTAGGTAATTTGATTTTGGGTGGTATCCCTAGTTTTATTATTGATGTCATAGACGGTGCTGTGACAAAGCCTGCAACAGATGTTTTTCACCATTTATATGCAGTCCAAAAACAATCAGCCCAAGATAGAGGAATCTACAAAAGAAGAGCCGAAAGAAATAGTGCAAAACAACGACGAAATCGCTTTGGAAAACATCATCATTCGCTGGGACATCCAATCGCGTCCACAAGGAGCCGATGTCTTCTGGAGAGTGGTGAGCAAGACGCAGGAGGTGAAAAGCACTAACAACAAATATTTGCAGACCACGCCATACTAGGCCACTAAAGCCTTGGACATCAAGGGCTTGACCAAGCAGAATGTCGGTGATGTACGTGTCATTTTGCGCTGCGAGAAAGACGGCTACCTGCCGCAGGAAAAAGAGTTTAACTTGAGGGCACTACACTCTGCGAGGCCACTACACGGCACTGCGCTTCGCGAGACCCCCACACGGCGCTGCGCTTCTTTGTCGTGTACCGACGACGCTATGGCGTACCAGTTGGTGACGTCTTTGGCTGTCGCCGCTGCGATGCTCTTCTTTACTGTAGCATACGACTTAAATCCACTCACGAGCTGACCGCCATCTTCTATGACAAGCTGCGATGCCTGTGTGGTCCCGACTCCCTTGGTCGTTGTCAGAGTGTAGCCATTCGGTATTGTCAGCACATTGGATGTGGAGGGTACATATACATACAGTGCCGTGACATTACCGGCGAGGCTGTAGGTATTGTCAACACACACCACGTCTGTTGATGAAGGCGTTGACCATGCCGATGTCTTAATATGACCATCATACTCAATATAGTTGGTAAACCGGCTCCATCCCGTGCGGGCTTCATAAGTTCCCGTTGTGCCATCAGGCACATATACGGGAATTGTGGTAGTTATACCTGCAAAAGTATATTCATTACATTCTGTTGGCGGTGTGGCACGTTTGCTTATTATTGCAGTAACGCCGCTACATCCATTAAAGGCACCTCCCCAAATCTTACTTACTGCCCCTCCAATAATGATGGTACCGTCCAAGCCTGAACAACTGTTAAAAGCATAAGAGCCTATTGATGTCACACCATCCGGAATTATCAACGAGCCTGTAAGACCTGAGCAATTTGAAAAAGCATAGTTATCTATTGTTGTTATATTTTCAGATATTGTAAGTGTGCCGTTTAAACCTGAGCAATTTGAAAAAGCATATCTGCCTAATGATGTGACAGAGTTTGGAATCACCAATGAGCCAGTCAACCGTGTACAGCCGGCAAAGGCACTCTCCCCTATTGTTGTGACAGTGTTTGGAATGTTTATTGTTGTAAGATATTCACATTCATCAAAAGCATAAGAGCCTATTGTCAGCAATCCTGTCGGCAATTCCATCACTGTCAGTCCATCGCACCAATAAAAGGCATAAGAACCTATTGATGTCACTCCGGCAGGAATTGTCATCGACTCTAATTTTGTACACTTGTAAAATGCGTAGTCTCCTATTGATGTTATATCTGCCGGTAACACGACTGATGTAAGATTGGTGCAACCGTTAAAAGCATTGCCTTCTATTGTGGTAAGTCGCGTGAAATACTGCAGTTCGTCGAACGATGTGATAGTGGTGTTGTTTTTAAACACAGTGCCGAGGCTCGCCACCTGTGACGCCTCATAATAGCTGAGTTCGCCGTCATTGTCGGTGTCCCAGTTATCGACACACAGAGCCTTCACGTTGTCATCGGTAAACCCGATATCGTTAACTGACCTGAAATGAGCGACCAAATTATAGTCGTTTCTCACATTAAATGTGTATGATATGTCTTTAGATACAATCTTGCCATTTTCATCTTTCCAGTTATCAAAATAGTAACCTGTCTCGGGTGTGGCTGTAAGGGTGCAGCTTGTCCCAAAGTCCAAATCAGAGCTTGCTCCCGATACGGTGCCGGTGCCTGTGGGATTCACGGTGGCGGTGACGCTGAATTTGGTTGATTTGTCATATGTCTTGATATACAATTCATTTCTATATGCCAGCCCCAATTTAGCAGTTGACGGTGCCGATGGGTCTATATCTGTGTCATTGTTCCAGTACATTGCAGAATAACTTAAACCCGAAGCATCCACTTTAAAGTTTAAAGTTGTCGTTGCTGTACCTGTGTTGTCATCTACGACAAGCACCACATTTTTTGTCCCGTCGTTGTATTCAAAGTAATTGTCAAAGTCAACAATTGTCCAACCACTTGCCGCGACAGTCACCTCACCATCAAACACCTTATCGGAATCTTCCACGCATATATAATCGGATGTGCTGCTAAAGGTTGTTTTATCTGTATGCTTCATATATATTACAATGTCTCGTGTCAATGCGCTGGCAGTACTATTGAAAAACGCCACACTACCAAGTAAAACATTCACATCTCCCAATTGAGCATGAGTATAAATCTGCTCACTCATCGAATATTTATATGCCGTTGTAATAGGAAAATGTGAATTTGTCGTAGCTCCAGAGCCCACATGAGTGCCTTCCATCGCCGTGAAGTTAGCCACATAGGTGCCGTCGCCGGTCACATTGAAAGTGTATGACATCTCCGTTGAGACGACATCGCCACCTTTTGTCCAGTTCACAAACACATAATACTCATTAGGTGTGGCCGTCAGAGTACATGAAGCTCCATAGGCGTAACTGCCTGATCCTGTCACCGAGCCGTATGTATCATTAGAAGATGAAGCCGTGATGGTATAATCTGCGGCAAACACCGCCACGAGGTCTTGGTCATATTTTACTGCAAAAGTATATGCGGCATTCTCCGAAACATTAAGTCCGTCAAGACTCCAGTAGCAGAAATTATAGTCTGATTTTGGTGTCGCTGTAACAGTCACATCGGTTCCATAAGCGCATGTACCCGTTTTCTCCACTGTGCCATAATCATCATTGTTTGCACTTACGTTGACCGTGAAGGTGGTGGTGGTACCGTTAGGATGCAGATTCAGCACTGCGTCGTTAGCCGCATTGTATTGTGATGAGGGGTTATAATTAAGCGCACCGATAGGGAAATAGCCGTTCTGACTGCCGCTATAGCCCCAGTTGATGTGGAAATAGTTGTCTGAGTTATAGCCGTCGCACACAAAAGCATGGCCGCTCACGCCGTTGGCACCTGAATAATACATCGGATAGCCGTGGTTAAGACTTGAGCGCAGCTTCACTTTCCATAACACCAATCCGTCGGCGGTATAATTGAGTTTGCTTAACTCCAATTCATCAGAATAGCCGAAATAGTTGGTGAAGGCTGTCGGCACGTCATCTGAATAGGCGCTGGAGCCATTGGCGCCATATCTCATATTCACCGCCACACCGGCATGATACATCAGCGTCGCCACAGCGTTGATTTGAGCTTCTGTGATTCCATCCAACAATGTTGTGCCGTATCCGTCTGTCAACGCTACCGGCATGTTATCCCAATCGTATGTCGTCGCGCTGAAATCGACGGTCAACGTTGGTTTTCCCGTTGAGGTATGCGAGCCTGTACCGGTGGCAGGGTGATTCCATTTTCTCATAATCTGGCTCATTGCGCAGGCGACGCATCCGGCATAGGTGTGGTTGCCGAGAGAGGGTGCTGTAGCTTCCGGGCAGAGGTTGTTATAGTAGATACCCTGGTTCCATTCTATTGTTCCAAGCAGCGGTGAGACCACCACTTCAGCATCGCGGGTGTCGTTCAGACGTCCTGTCTGTTTCACCATCTCCCATTCATGCGCCGTCTTGTCAACAAGTATATGGTCGCCTTCCATGCCGTATTCAATCTGTCGGGCATAGTCGTTGAGCCACCACTGCATCTGCTCCGGCACGTTGTCGGCATCGAAAGGTCCCTCATCGGAGTAGCCAAGGATAGGTATCGCCACGTCCTGGGCGGCCACGACAACGAAACCATGCTCCGTGCTGAAAATATAAAAAGCCGTCGCGCCCTTGTCGGTGTAATATGTTTCCGCAAGTTGCATGGCGGAAACGCTTGTCTTCATGCCGACACTGGCGCTCAAATACTTAGCACCGATTTCACGTGCTGTCTGCTCATCAACAGGACCGGCCTTCACCGTCGTTCCCATCGCGACAAAAAACACCATCGCTGCCATTAAAAAAAGTCTTTTCATTTGTTTTTATTTTAAGTTAATCTCTTGTCTTCTAACGTCTAAGGTCTAACGACTAACGACTAACGACTAATCAGAACCTTCTGCGTTTTATCGTTCACTCTCACAAAATAAACGCCATTCTCTATCGAGGTGACGTCGATTTCTATTGTCTCATAGCCTTTCACCTCCGCCACTTTCTGTCCGATGGCGTTGAACATCTCCACAAGTTCTATGTCCTTGCCTTCAACGTAGATCTTGTCATTGGCCGGATTAGGATAGATTTTGAAGGAGCAGTCTGTCAGCTCGTCAACGCTCAGGTTTTGTTTTATCAAGAAAAGGTGTGCCGCCATATCTCCGAAAGAGCCGTCGCCTTCGAATATCTTCTCTCCGTTTTCGTCTTTGATATAATAATATCCTTCTCCATAGTTACAGCAGATGCCGTTGCCTGCCGAGTCATAAATCCTGAAGAGATAGCATTCGTTGGTTGGCACGTCGTACACTGTGGTGAGGTTAGGCTGTGTTCCGCCTGAGCCTACGAGCTGCTGGTAAGGGCCTCCTTGCGCTATGACCTCGCCTGCCGAGTTGATGATGTCCCATGTTGTCTGCTGTCCAAACTGGTCTTGAATGATATACACCTTCAGTGTTGTCGTGGTGCCATCCACTTCCACCTCGCCCCATTGGTCACATTCTGTCTCGAAGCTCCACGACGCCTCGTATGCCTCACCGTTCACTTCCGTGATGTCGAGTGTGCCGGTGAATGTACCGAAAGGAACCTCCATCTCAAAGCTAATATTAGTCTGTTCGCCTGACGCGAGTTCTCCGTCCCACTCAAACTCATGGGTGTCGCCTTCCACTGTGGCCGCGAATTTTATCGTGTTAAGCGGGTCTGTCCCGATATTTGCCAAAACGCAGTTGAATGTCTTAGTGTTTCCGCATGAAGCAGTCAAGGCTTGCGACACGTTGTTTATCATAGGATAGATGGGCTGCTCTGTGATGGTAGTCTTCTCAAGCTCGCAAGCTGTGAGGATCGGGCGTGTGGGCGTGTTTTGGAAACGCTCCGACACCCAGGCGAGGAAGAAAATATGGTCGAGATTCACCGTCACTCCGTTGGGGTTGCCTATGCTTTCAGGAATCTCGTATTCGTATGTCTTGGTAATCAAAGTGCCTTGCGTCGTCGGGGATATAGCATCGCCCCAAGCGCTTGTGGTTATAATGTCACGAAGGATGTGCATGTGCACATATTGCCCGTTGAGCCATTGTGTCGGATTATAGTTGCCATAGTCCGACTGTGAGCCGAGGATGCTGTCCTGAAGCATCGCCACCGTAAGATAGTTCTGGTCAACAGTGCTGTTTCCGGTGTAATAAACCTCAACAGTGATGGTAGCGATTCTTGTGTCGGGGTTTATTCTCACCACGCCTGCCACGTTACATTCCGACGCCTGGTTCATCTGGCTGTTGGCTTGTGAGTTCCACTGTCCGCGGTCGATGGCTGCCGACGTTGTCCTGTTGACCACACCGCAAGGGTATCCGCTGATGCTGAAGCCGCCATGAATGGTGTTGCCGTCGGCGGTTATCATGTTGGGGTACGAAGTCTGTGCATAACCGCCGGCGTGTATGTTGATAGCCCAAACGCGCCCCGGGTTGTTGGCCATGATCTGGTTTGCGATACGATGGCCGTCGGTGCAATAGCCGCAACCGCGTCCGGTGAATTCCTCAAGGATAACGTTTCTGTTGGAAGGCTCAGTCGATACATATTGCTGTGCCTCAACGAAGTAAGTCATTGATAACAAGGCTATTAAAGCCAAAGTAAATTTTTTCATGTTTTTATTTTTTAAACGATTAATATTTTTCGAGATGCAAAGATAAAAAAAAACAAGAAACACGCCTCAAAAAAAGACGTGTTTCTCGAAAAAAAAATTTACAACCTGTAAATTTATATCTCAACTATGGTGTTCCATCCGAACTCGTCTTTCTCGAGGCCGGTCTGGATGCCACGAAGTTTCTTATAGAGTTTCCGGCTCCACGGGCCTGGTGTGCCGTCGCCGAACTGGTACGACTTGCCTGTCTCCGGGTCGTCGATGCGTGAGATAGGGCTTATGACGGCTGCTGTGCCGCATGCGCCTGCCTCCTCGAAGGTTGACAGTTCTTCTTCTGCCACCGGACGGCGTTCCACCTTCATGCCGAGGGTCTCGGCAATCTGCATCAAGCTCTTGTTGGTGATAGAAGGCAGTATTGACGTTGACTGAGGTGTGATGTAGGTGTTGTCTTTCACGGCGAAGAAGTTGGCGGCGCCGGCCTCATCGATATATTTCTTCTCTTTCGCGTCGAGATAGAACTCGCAAGCGTATTGTCCGCCGTGGCAGGCCTCGACGTGTGCGCGCAGTGATGCCGCGTAGTTGCCGCCGACCTTATAGATGCCTGTTCCGAGAGGAGCCGAGCGGTCGTATTTGCGTGTGATGACGTATGGGTTAGCTTGGAAGCCGCCTTTGAAGTACGGTCCCACCGGGGTGGCGAACACGATGAACAGATATTCGTCGGCAGGTTTCACGCCCACACGGGCTCCTGTGCCGATAATCAACGGGCGGAGATACAGAGAAGCGCCGCTTTCGTACGTCGGGATGAAGTCTTTGTTAAGCTGCACGCATTTAATCATGGCTTCCTCGAATTTCTCCATCGGGAAACGAGGCATGCAGATGCCGTCGCATGACGACTGAAGGCGTTTGGCGTTCTCGTCGAGACGGAAGATACGCACTTTGCCGTCAACGCCGCGGTGAGCCTTCAAGCCCTCGAAAGCCTCTTGTCCGTAGTGAAGACATGTGGCTGCCATGTGAATGTTAATAGTTGTCTCAGAGCAGTACTCTAACTCGCCCCATTCGCCGTTTCTGTAGTAACAACGGACGTTGTAATTCGTTGGATAATAACCAAATGGGAGTGATCCCCAATCGATGTTTTGCATGATAAAATATTTATTTTATGTTAGTAATTTCACGTTTTATCGGATTGCAAAGATACAAAATTTTATGATATACAAAAAATAATTTTATTTTTCATGCAAGCATCATTTCGCAGCGGTCGATTATACTGTTTGCAAGGCGGAAACCCTCGTCGCTAACACCTTTTGAATGATTTCCATCATAAGTCATTGACAGATGTAACGTTTCGTAACCGCTATTAACCAAGCCAAGTAATTTTTTGTCCCGTTTACTTACTGCGTCTTGATAATCTTTAATATCCACACGAGTCCGGCGGTCAGCTCTCACATGAAACACGGCATCAATGGCCATAAGCACCCCAAGCCACAGGTAATTTCCGGCAGCACGCACATATTTTTCATCTTGATAAACTCTTGTCTCGACATCAAGTGCACCGTTTTCATTTAATATTTTGCGCGCGTTATCAACCATATCGCCTCGCTTCTGAAATTGGATCATTTTTCTTTTTCATAAAAATTCATTTTCAATTCTTTAAAAACTTTTTCGTTGCAAAGTTACAATTAAAAACAAAACGGAGAGCCATCGCAAACTACTTTTTCCGTTTTTTACACTTTTTAACACAACTTGCAGAAAGATGAAATTTTTGTAAATAAAGTTTAACAATTACTCCACAATACCTTAATCACTTTAAAGCGGCGGCTTTAAAGCCGTTAAGGCCCTTAATGGCGTTAAGGCCCTTAAGGTAGCCGCTATTAAAGGCTTTAATGGCGTTAGCGCAGTGAGGAATTTCTGACTGAGCCACAAAAAAAGCCGCCTCTACCGAGGCGGCTCCCACTTCTAAGAAGTGGTAACAAAAAAATCAAAAAACGTTTTATCTAATTTTACGCCCGAGCGCCCGCTCACTGCGGCGACGGACGACACAAGCACCCTGTTCTCTCGGGAAGGGCACAGGAAAAATTACTTTTCCAGCACCAGACGCACCGATTTACTGTAGACGTAGTAGCTGTAGTCGTTGCTGCTGTTCACGTAGCCTGAACTGAAGTAGAGGTAGCGAATGCCACTCGTCGTGGACCAGTAGTTACCGATCGAACCGAGATAGCCATCCGAACCGCCGGCACAAGGCAGGAACACACAACCGGCCGCCTCGAGAGTCGACCAATCGTCATCTGTGATAGAACTGAAGTCAGTAGCGGGCGCGTCGTGGTTCTGCAACAACACCTCGTTATCAGTACTCATGCCGTCGGGAAGTATCACCAAGCCATTCACATCATGCACAACCACCTTGCTGTAATGCCATCCCGATGCAGTACCTGTACGAGTGCCAACGGAACTCGTGCCGTTGTCGCCTTGGGCGATGTTCAACAGATAGCACCACTCGTTATCGGTGAGATTATACCAATTCTGGCTGTAACCCGAAATGCTCGAACTGCTTGCACCAGTGTATCCTTGCGCCACGCCTTGCGCGAACTTGTCATATTCTGTTCCGCTTGTTTCCTTGCTGTCGACATAGCCCCACTGGTCATCTTGGAACGCATACGCGCCATTCGTGTAATAAAGGTTGCCCTTAGAGAAATACACTTGTCTCACTGTTGTTCCACTGTCGTCGCTTATAGAGAACACGCCTGCAATGCAGCCGTCAGGAGTTGAACTTGTCGAGAAGCTAACCACATCGCCGTAAACAGTGCCTGCACTGTTGGTGGCATAGGCTCTAACATAATATTTGGTACCCAAACTCAACCCTGTGGCGCTGTACGTGTAGGCTCCCATGGCAGTGCCGCTCACCGTCACCTTGGTGTCACTCGTGGTCGGCGTACTGTTGCTGCTGCTATATACAAATCCCTTCTCCGTTAGCGTTGGAATACCGGCGTATGTCAGGTTGCCGTTAAACGTGGCAGTGGTGGCAGATATCGAAGCAGCCGCACTCGTCGTCACCGCAGGCACTCCCGACACCTGTGTCGTGGCAAGCAGGTACAGCCAGTTCCTCTCTACAGTAGTGACACTCGTGAAGTCATTGTCAAGCAGCGCAACAGTGCCGTCGTTGCCATACGCCTTCACGTTGAACCCGCCACTGTAAGCACCCGCAGGCAGCATCACATAGAACACCGTCGGACTTTCAGACGACGTGGACAACGTTACAGGTGAAGCCGCCGTCAGGGTGATGGCGCCAGTACCATCGCTCCCCAATTCGGCACTCGGCGTGTCTCCCTTGTAGTCCACAGTGTAGGTGCCGTTCAGCTTCTTGCCGTTCTTACCCGTCACCACAATCTTGTCCATGGTTCCCGCCGTGGCCCCGTACAGACGCACGGCTATGCCTCCGCACACGTTCCTGAACGCAAGGTAGTTGCTGCTCGACTTCGCCACCATCGGATTCGCACCGTTGCCGAAACCGTTTTCTGTCAGCGTCTGCGTGGCAGGAAGTGTGAACGTCACGCTCTCGCTCCCCTCCGTACTGCTCGTTATCGTGGCAGAAGCAGCAGGATACGCAGCCACGTAGTGGCTCCCGCTCGCCGTTCCGCTGAACGAACCGCTGTAGCTGCCCGCTCCGCTCTCAAGCGTCATGGTGGTGCCGTTCACCTTTATCTGGTCGCCGCTGCTCCACAGCACAGCTCCGTTCGACGCCAGCGACGTCTTGCCGCCCTCGTCACCGTCGCCGTCCGTGGTCGCGGTGAAACTCATGGCAACAGCCTCAGGCTTCGCCACCTTCTTCTTGCACCCGCCAAGCATCACCACGCCCGCCAGTGCAATAACCGTAATTGTCAATAATTCTCTCCTCATTTTTCTTAATCTTTTAAATTGTTAATTTTTAAATCCTAATTTTTTAACCTTTTTAATAACTGTTGTTTGCTGATTTGTCGTTGTTTCTGTCTTCGATACGGACGCGCCGATGGCACGTCCCTACAAGTCTGAACAACGCGCTGATTAACTGACTAACTGACTAACTGATCAACTATCTGTCATTTGCGTTTCCTCAGCACGGCGTGGCCTGCTCCCAATGCCGTCAGCAGCAGCAGTCCGCTCCCCAAGGGGGCATCAGTGGTGTTGAACGTCTCGTTCGACGAGCCGTAGCCGATGTAGCCCACCATGCCGAAGAACTCGTTGCCACCCATTGTACCCGCATCGCGGTTCGAGTAGTCACCGCCGGTATCACGGAAGAATCCGTCGCTCTGGGCGTTGGTTTTTGAAGGCAATAGCAATACCACTGCCATCGCCAGTGAGAGCGCCAGGACCCTGATTGTTTTTCTGTTTGTTTTCATTTTTCGCTTGATTTTTTGTTAATTTTATTGGTAAACTGTTTGAATGCTTGGTTCACGTCTGGTGAAAACAAAAAAAGTCACACCGCTCCGCTATGGAGGTGCGCCATAGTGTGGTTTTTTTAATAAATTTTTGTAAGTCGCTGAGTGCTAACGAGTTATGTGCATTGGGGGGGGTAAAATCAAACCACAAAATGAATCTCCGTTCATTCCGCAGGTCGTCCCGCCATATTTCAGCTCTCTCATTGTCATTTTTTACGACTGCAAAATTACAACATATTTTAATACGCCCGACAAGAAAAAAATCCAAAAATTTTTCTTTGAGCACTTTCAACTTCAAACTTCAAACTGTTGAAAGTCGCACTGCGGCTTCTATCGAAATGACGGGGTCCTGAACAGTTTCTTCCATAAATAATGTTCCTCAATACCATATCGCTCCAACAAGCCTCTTATTTGAGCCGCAATCAATTCTCTATCATTGGGTTGCTCTGTCTTTCTTCCTACAAGAAGCACATTTTTCGGGGTGTTGTCAATCTCGATGAACTCCATCACCTGAGTCTTGTAGCCACAGTATTCCAAAACCAAGGCGCGTACAGCATCAGTTATCATAACTGCTTGACGCTCAAGGAAAATGCCGTATTTTGTCATAGCGTCGGTCTTGCCCGATTTCTCCATCTCGCGTCGAATCTGCTTGTGGCAGCACGGGGCGCAAATGATTAATTTGGCATTGTTTCTTATACCTATTAATATAGCATCGTCGGTGGCAGTGTCGCAGGCATGAAGGGCTATTAATACATCAAGGTTGCTCGGTTTGTAGTCTTCGATAGTATTTTCAACGAATTTGAAATTTTTCAGACCACATTTTTCAATAATAATATTGGTTTTTTCGACCAAATCCTTACGTATCTCCACGCCCTCCATCACTATTTTCTTGTCGTGATGTGTTGTCAGATACTCGTAAAGCGCGAATGTCAGATAACCCTTCCCTGCTCCCATGTCGGCAATATGAATCTCGTCATTGAACTTGGTCTGACGCATGACGCCGTCAACGATTTCAACGTATTTGCAAATTTGCTTGAACTTGTGCTGCATGTCGGCCAAAACCTTGCCTTCGCGTGTTGTAAGGCCGAGCAGAAACCACCACGGCTTCGTTGGGTCGATGAGACGCCGTTTCTCATGGTCGTGGCTCAAATCAACATCCCGGTTTTCATTGATTTTCTTAGATATCAGCGTGGGTTTGCCTTTCTTGCTGACAAGCAGTGTCACATCTTCTGTCAAGGTAAAAAGCGATACATTTTGAAAAACTTCAGGAACAAGATTTTTCAACTGCTCCATCGTTTGAATGGCATCGAAATTCTTCATCTCGTCACGGCGCTCGTAACGATATGTAAACTGATATAATTTATTGTTTTTCAACAAGATAGGTTTGATATATACGTTTCGCAAGTCATTGTTTTTTAAAACCGGCTTTGACAAAGTCATTTTGACAAACGAATTGTTTTCGAGCGACAGATCCAGTTTTTCGAAGAATTTTTCCATTTAAAATCTTTTTTGCAAAGATACACATTTTTTTTAGAATACAGAATACAGAAGACAGAATACAGAATATAGAAGGAAGATTTTGTGTGACATTTTGGCAGGAATGAAAATATGGCATAATATTTGATGTTATCGTCCTACGGACGTGGTTTTCTTGTTACTTTTTTCTTGATAAAAAAGTAACCAAAAAATCAAGCGAAATTCGATGCTCGAACCGCCGAATTTCGCAGGCCACCGCACCGCGAAGCGATTCAGAAATGAAGCCTACGGCTTCCATCTGTCTTGGCTGCGCCCCGGATGGCATCGCCCCACAGGGTTTACGGCACGGGTCTGCGAAAAAATGCGGTTAAAGGTTGTTTTTCGCTTGACTTTCAGTTCTTTTGGTCAAGCAGAAGGACAAAAAATGGAAATTAACAAATTAAAAGAAATAAGTTATGCAAACAGGTTTCATTGGAGTTAAAACGGAAAACATTTTTCCGGTAATCAAAAAGTTCTTATACTCTGAGAACGAGATATTTCTTCGTGAGATAATCAGCAATGCTGTTGATGCGACGCAAAAGCTCAAAGCCCTCGCCGCCGCCGGCGAATTCAACGGCGACCTTGGCGACCTGACCATCAAGGTGGAGGTTGACAAGAAGAAAAAGACCATCACGGTGCGCGACAACGGCATCGGCATGACGGAGGAAGAGGTTGACAAATACATCAACCAAATAGCGTTCTCGGGTGCCACCGAGTTCGTGGAGAAGTTCAAGGGTAACAGCGAGGCTGAGGCGGCGAATATCATCGGACATTTCGGCCTCGGATTCTATTCATCGTTCATGGTGTCGTCGAAAGTGTCGCTGATAACCAAGTCATACGCCCAAGGTGCCGACGAAAAAGGCGTCATCTGGGAGTGCGACGGCTCACCGGAATATACCATGAGTCCTATCGCCAAAGGCAATCGCGGCACCGACGTGATACTTTATATATCTGACGACTGCGCCGATTTTCTTGAAGAGAGCAAAATCAGAGAACTGCTGAACAAATACTGCAAATTCATGTCGGTGCCGATACAGTTTGGGACTAAGAAAGTGCAGGAACCTATCGAGGGCGAGACCGACAAGGACGGCAAACAGAAGACAAAAGAAGTTGAGAAGCCATGGATTATCAACGACGTGGCTCCACTTTGGAAGAAAGCACCGTCGAGCATCGAGGACAAAGAATACAACGAGTTCTACCACACTTTGTATCCGATGAACTTCACCGAGCCGATGTTCCATATTCATCTCAACGTCGATTATCCGTTCAACCTCACGGGAATACTTTATTTTCCTAAGATAAGCAACAGATACGAGTTCCAGCGCAACAAGATACAGCTGTATTGCAACGAGGTGTTCGTGACAGATTCCGTCGAGGGCATCTTGCCGGAGTTTCTGAGTCTGCTGCACGGCGTCATCGACTCGCCCGACATCCCGCTGAACGTGAGCCGCTCGTTCCTGCAAAACGACCAGAACGTCAAGAAAATCAGCACTTATATCACTAAAAAAGTGGCCGAGAAACTCGAGGAGCTGTTCAAAAAAGACCGTGAAGACTACGAGAAGAAATGGGACGACATCAAGATTTTCATCGTTTACGGCATGATAGCCGACCCGAAATTCTTCGAGAGAGCCGAAAAGTTCATGCTTTTCAAAGATACGGACGGGAAATATCACACCATCGAGGAATATAAAAAATTAATTGAGGAAAAACAAACCAACAAAGATAAAAATGTTGTATATTTGTACGCCACCAATCTCGACGAGCAATACACCAACATCGAGAAGGCTAAAGAGCGCGGTTACAACGTTTTGATGCTTGACGGGATGTTGGATTCGCACTTCATCAGCACCTTTGAGCAGAAGTTCGAACACACGTCTTTCGCAAGAGTTGATTCAAATACGATTGACAAACTCATTGAGAAAGAAGACGTTAAGAGTGAATCAAAGCTCGACGACAAGCAGAAGGAAGAGGTGAAAAAGGCGTTTGAGGACATCATCGACAAGACGCGTTTCAGCGTGGAGTTCAGCACTTTGGACGAGAACGAGGCTCCTGTTGAAATCATCCAGAACGAGTGGATGCGCCGTTACAAGGAGATGAACCAGATTGGCGGGATGCCGATGTGGGGCGACATGCCCGACAGCTACACCCTGATGCTCAACACCAACAACGCCGCCATCGCCACATTGCCGGAGAAGAGCGACGAAGAACGCAAAGCGGTGATAACACAACTGTACGACCTCGCAAGATTGTCGAAGAATTTATTGAAAGGCAAAGAGTTAAGTGATTTTATAAAGAGGAATTTCAATACAATAAAATAACGAAGTCATCACAACATGAAAAAGAAAGGTATTATCACAATTGTCATCATCGCAGTAGTCGTTTTGGCAATTTTCGGTTGGATTAAGAACGTTTACAATGGCATGATTCAGCGTCAGGAGACAGTAGAGGCGCAATGGGCTCAGGTGGAGAACGTCTATCAGCGTCGTGCCGACCTCATCCCGAACCTCGTAGCCACGGTGAAGGGCTATGCGGCGCATGAGCAGAGCACCTTGGAGGCGGTCATCACTGCACGTGCGAAGGCGACGAGTGTCACCATCGACCCGAGCAATATCACTCCCGACCAGCTCGCACAGTTCCAAGAGGCACAAGACCAGCTGTCAGGTGCCTTGAACAGACTCCTCGTATCAGTAGAGAGGTATCCCGACCTAAAAGCTAACGAGAACTTCATGGCATTGCAGTCGCAGCTTGAAGGCACGGAGAACCGCATCACGGTGGAACGCCAGAAATTCAACGACAGAGCCAAGGAATACAACCAATACATCAGGATGTTCCCGCGCAACATCATCGCCGGCATGTTCAACTTCGAGAGAGTGGGATATTTCAAGGCAGCTGCGGGTTCTGAGGTGGCTCCAAAAGTCGAGTTCTGATGACGATGAGACAACATAAAACAATCCGTGAGGCAAAGAGTACTCTTTGCCTCACGGCGTTGGTTTTATCGTCGGTTCTGGGCTTCGCTCAAGGCATCCCGGCGAGGCCTTATCCTCCGCGTTTGGTGAACGACTTCGCCAACATCTTGACAGACAAGCAGGAACGCGCTCTTGAGACGAAGCTCGTAGCATATAACGACAGCACCTCCACTCAGATTTGCGTGGTCACGGTGAAGAGTCTGAACGGCACCACTTCCAACGACTTCGCCTATCAGATTGGCGAGACGTGGGGCATCGGCACCAAGGAGAACAACGGCGTGGTGATACTCGTGAAGCCCAAGACCGCCGACGAGCTTGGTGACGTGTCGATACAGGTGGGCTACGGCATGGAGCCTTACATCACCGATGCCGTAAACTATGGGATACGCACCAAGGAGATGATTCCTGCCTTCAAGGAAAACGACTATTACAGAGGCATCGACAATGCCGTCAACGCCATCATCGGGTTAGCGTCGGGAGCTTACAAAAGCGACAAATACGCCAACGACGACGACGATGTGCCGGCAGTCATCGGGTTTATACTGTTTCTCGTGTTCATCATCGTGATTTTCAGCGCCTCCGGGAAAAACAGAGGCGGCGGCAAGAGAGGCGGCTTCTGGCGCGGGCTGCTGTGGGGCTTCCTTTTCTCCGGAAACAACAACAGAGGCTCGTGGGACGACTCCGGCTCCTGGGGAGGCGGGATCTCAAGAGGTTCAGGCGGCTCGGGTGGCTTCGGAGGCTTCGGCGGCGGACATTTCGGCGGTGGCGGCGGCTCATCAAAATGGTGACGCCCACTGTCCGTGAACATCATATCCAAACACATTATATGAATAGCGTAATATCAATAAAAAACGGCAGCGTATTTCAGCATGAACGACTGATTCTCAACGACATAAACCTTGAAATCGGCGAGGGCGAGTTCGTGTATCTTATAGGGAGAAGCGGCTCGGGGAAATCATCGTTGCTTAAGACTTTGTACGCCGACATCCCGGCTAAAAGCGGATCGTTCTGCGTGGCCGGGCACAATCTCAATGACATAAGGAGGAAAGACATCCCGCAGCTGAGACGCAAGATAGGCATAGTGTTCCAGGATTTCCAGCTGCTTTACGACAGAACCGTCGAGAAAAACCTGTCATTTGTCCTGAAGGCGACAGGGTGGAAAGATGAAAACAGCATCAGCGAGCGCATCGACGAGGTGTTGCAACTCGTTGGTCTGGAAGGGAAACGGCAATCCATGCCGCACCAGCTGTCGGGTGGCGAGCAGCAGAGCGTAGCGATAGCACGCGCGCTCCTCAACAGTCCGAGTGTCATTTTGGCAGACGAGCCTACGGGCAACCTCGACCCCGAGACGACCAACGACATCATGAAACTGCTGATGAAGATACGCGACAACGGCACCACCATTTTGATGGCGACGCACAACTACAACCTGATTCTGAAATATCCGTCACGCGTGATAAGCTGCGCCAACGGCACCATCACCGAGTCAGCCAAGTAGCTCCACGAGCTTGTCGGTGGAACGTGAAGAATTGTAAAAAGCGTCCATCCTGCTCTTCCTTATCTCAACCTGTTCCTCGACAAAAGGCTTTGTCATGAGGTCGGCGACGACGGTCTTCATCTCCTCAGCGGTGTTTGCCACAACACATAAGTCGTTGACATCCAATCCTTCCACCATTTTATCGTTAACCACACAATAACGTCCGTTGAACAAGGCGTTGAGCAGTTTCAGTTTCAAGCCCGTCGATTGTGTAGTGACAAGGATATTGATATGAGCGTTGCGTATAAGCTCCTGCAAAGTGTCGTCGTCAGGGTTCTCGATAAGCTCTACATTAGGTTGACTGTCAATGAGTTTCGCAAGATGACGTGGCGGGTCCATGCCTGCAATTCTCAATTTGATGTCGGAGCCCCTGAACACCTTTTTTACAAGAAACTCTGCGGCGTTGTAGTTCTCCGAGACATCGAGTTTACCATGATAAAGCACATAATCTCCCTGACCCTCAAGCACATTCACTTTGTCGAATCCGGCATAAGCTGGAATCAGACATACATTTTTATAAAACTGCTTGAAATACTCGTAGTCTTTGTTGGAGATTGCCAAGATGCCTGTCGCTTTTGACAGGACGGGTTCAAATCTCTTGAGTTTCCGAGCCTCAACCATGAGAAACAGTTTCTTGGTGAGTTTTTTCTCAGTCCGCGCCAGATAACGATAGTAATCATGTTCCAGATTATGTGCGCGCACATAAATCGTTCGATTTTGAAGTCGTTTGTCGAGAAGCGCCCCGCAAGTATGCAGTCCCTCAAGAAGCACAGGATAATCGTCTTTCAGCAGATTGCTAATCAGGTCGTCTGACATTCTGGATGTTACGATGAAAGGTTTTTTGCTCAGCAGATTTATCAGCGACATGTCGCGTTTGTAATAATGAGTCTCAACGCACAACGCCTCCAGCCGCTCGCTCCGCTCGCGGCCGTATTCAAAACAATGAAAATGAACCTTGAAGCCGCGCTCCACAAGAGCTTTCAGCTTGAAGAACACATCGATGACACCCCCGTAATTGACCGGACAGGGGATGTCGAAACTAACTATATGTATATGATTATCAGACGTATTTCTCATATATTTTCAACAGACACACCTCTTCGTTTTCCCAACAGAGTTCCTGCGCCGCAAAGATAAGATTATTTTTCCATTGCGCCAACGTTTTTTGGTCATTTAACGCATTTTTAATCGTTTCAGCGATGGTTTCAGGCTCGTGGTTCTCGATGAAAGTGCCTATGTTATAATGAGTTATGACGCGTTCTATCTCCGTGAGACGCGAGGCTATTATCGGCACCCCGGCTTGAATGTAGTCGAATAATTTGTTTGGCAGGCTGAAGCGATAATTGAGATTTGTATCCTTGTCGAGGGTGAAGCCGAGGTCGGCGAGCTGTGTTATCGCCATCATCTGCTGGTAAGGCATGCGAGGGAAAAACTTCACGCGGTCGTCCCAATGATTCGTTGCGACTTTCTCCCTAAGTATCGGCAGCACGTCTCCCCCACCGATGATAACAAGTTGACAATCATCGAGATACGCCATGGCATCGACGAGTTCCTCCGAGCCGCGATGGATATTGATTCCGGAGCCTTGCAGCACGAGGATATGCTTTTGGGTGTCGAGTCCTATTTTTTCGCGAGAAGCCGGTTGCGGCTGCATCTTACGTATCGGGATGTTGCGGATGACATGCACTTTAATGCCGTATTTCTCATGAAAAAGCTCAGCTATTGAGTGGCAGACCGTTATCATCTCGCTCATCTTGGGCAGCACGTAAGCCTCGATGCGCCTCCACACGCGCTGAACCTTCGGACGGCTCACCAATTCAGGCACTTCGGTGAAATATTCATGGCTGTCGTAAATGAGCGGCACACGTTTCATCCTTGAAATCCAGAAATTCGGCAGAAGCGTATCTAAATCATTGGACAACAAGCAGTTACAGCGATGAAAAAGCAGGAAAAGGAAAAGTCTGCAATTGAATTCCGCGTAAAACAGTGGTCCTTTCTCAAACAGCAGCTTCATGCGGTGCGATTTGTAGGGACGACTGTCCATCGGGGGCGATTTGCGCTGCCGGCGACCCACGAGAAGCACCTCAAACCCCGCCTTTTGCAGGGTCAGGCACGACTTGTTGACACGCTGGTCGGTCACTAAGTCATTGATTACCGAGACAATAACTCTTTTCAATAGACTCAAAATTTGATGCTATAAAATTACAGATTTTCTATTGTCGTTTGACAAAATTTATCTATTTTTGAAAAAAATTTCGGAAATGGAGAAAAATTTTTCGTTGCGCAAGCTAAATACATTCGGATTTGATGTGACGGCAAGATATTTTCAGGAATTGAAAACGATGGATGATATTAATGAGTTGTTAAGTAATCCTGAATTTGTGCAGTGCCGAGAGGCGGCTAATCATGTCTCCGCCAAGAAAAATCCCCCTATTAGCTGTAAAATATTGATTCTCAGTGGTGGCAGCAACATCTTGTTTTCCGATGAATATTTTTACGGTTTTGTGGTATATCCCAATCTGAAAGGCATCGAGATATTGGATGAAAACGATGAAAATGTCATGATTCGCTGCTATTGCGGTGAGGTTTGGAAAGATTTCGTCGATTACACCGTCTCCCGAAATCTCTACGGCTTGGAGAATCTCGCCGACATCCCGGGAAAGGTCGGAGCTGCGCCTGTGCAAAATATCGGGGCGTATGGTGTGGAAGTAAAAGACACTGTGTATCGAGTACATACGATTGATTTGTTTAACGGTGAAGTGAAGGATTACAGCAATGAAGAATGTGAATTTTCATACAGAAATTCTATTTTCAAAAAGAGTAGAGGGTATAGAGTAGAGAGCAGAGAATTGATTTATGCTGTCGATTTCGTTTTGAAAAAGCATGGGGAATTGAGATTGGATTACGGGAATATTCGTAATTATTTGATTGCCAATAATATAACCCATCCGACCTTGCAAGATGTGGCGGCTACGGTGAAAGCGATACGAGCTGAGAAACTGCCTGAAGTGGGTGTTGTCGGAAGTGTCGGCAGTTTCTTCCAGAATGCCATCGTCACGAAAGATATATATTTGGAAATCAAGGAGTTATATCCCGAAGTGCCGAGTTATCCGGTTGATGATGACAGCATCAAGATTCCGACAGGCTGGCTCATTGACAAGGCAGGATGGAGAGGACATCGCGAGGGACACGTTGGCGTGTGGGACAAACAAGCCCTCGTCTTGGTGCACTACGGCGGCGGCAAACCCAAGGAGATTCTGGATTTGATGAAGAAGATTCAGAACTCTGTTAAAGAGAAGTTCGATGTTGAGATTAAGCCGGAAGTGAACTTAGTGTGAAGTGTGGAGTGTGGAGTTATCAGTTGTTCAAACTTCGGGACGCATTATAGAAAAATCAAAAATAACTCACAATTTCCTCATCCACAACCTGAATAACCTGTCTGAGACTACGTATCTTCCATCTTCCACAGAAATTATCTTTTTGGCAGTCAATCCTTTTAGCGATGCTTGAATTGAACTCGTGGAAACTAAATTGTATTTTTTCATAAACCCAGCTGACGTAATCTCAAAATTTTCATCCTCTTTTGCCAATGCAAATAAAACTTCTTTTTGTCGAACCGTCAACTCCGAAAGAGTATTGATATAAACAAACGACTGTTTGTTCAAAAGAGTGTCCAAAGATTTGTCATATAGCTTTTGCGTAACTTCTACTTTTTGAGGTGTTATCTGATATAACTCATTCATTATAAACTGAATATACAAAGTCACACCATCAACAGAGTTGTAAGCCGTTTCAACAAACGATTCTGCTATTCTTTTCTTGTTTTCTTCAAACAGTCTTACCACAAATTCTGTGTATTTTACCAAATCAATCTTTCCAATCTGCATATATGTCGCACTCTGATAAAATGGTTTGTCGGGCGAGTTGAACATATTTACAAGCATATCTTTCTCACTGCCGGCAAAAATGAATTTGCAGTTCGGACAATGCTGAATTTTTGTCCTCAAAAGTGCCTCCACATTCTTTTCAGGATAATAGCCAATTTGCTGAAACTCATCAATTGCCACAACACAAGGCTTTTCAGATGTGCTTAAGTATCTGAAAATCTCATCCAAAGTTGTCTCCGGCGAGTCAATTTCACCCAGAGAAATTTCAAAAGTTGGATCTCCAGTCTGTACATCTATCTTAAAACCGCTCCTCAAAGATGTAAAAATATTCTTTAACGAATCAAAAAACTTGCTGCTTTTGGGCTTCAAACTTTTGATAATCTCCTTTCCTAATGCCAAAACAAACTCCTGTAATGACATGGTTGCGAGTATATCTACAAAGAAAACATTGTATTTTTTTTTGATTTCAGGTTGTCCAAAACAATGACAAATCAAACCTGTCTTGCCTATTCTTCTATGCGAGACAAGAACCGTATTCCTACCATTTAAAATATTGTCAATCAACTCTTTACTCTCAGAAACCCTATCACAAAAATAGTGCTCTCCAGCATAGTTTCCTATCACAAAAGGATTGTTTAAATCTTTCATTTTTATTATCTTTTAAATTATTGCAAAGATAATAATTATTTTTATAATAATGACAAAAATAATAAAAAAATAAGACGCCATATTATGACGCCTCTAAAGAATCAACCCTCCGATTAATTCTTTCACATCGTTCACTCCTTGTCTCTCACAATATTCCACTATGCCTTTGGCGACCTTGGCGGAAATGGCGGGGTCGATGAAGTTGGCGGTGCCTATCTGTATCGCAGAAGCACCTGCAAGCAGAAACTCTATCGCGTCAGTCGCCGACGAGATGCCGCCCAAACCGATGACCGGTATCTTCACCGCTTTCGCCACCTGCCACACCATACGCAACGCCACCGGCTTCACGCAGGCACCCGACAATCCGCCTGTCACCATCGAAAGCACCGGTTTTCGTGTCTCAGCGTCGATAGCCATTCCAAGCAACGTATTAATTAAGGAGACCGAGTCGGCACCGGCAGCCTCGGCAGCGAGCGCTATCTCCGCAATGTTGGTGACATTAGGCGACAGCTTGACAATCAGATGCTTATGGTAAACATCGCGCACAGCACGCACCACCTGCTCAACGCCCGAACATGTGACACCAAACGCCATGCCGCCTTGTTTCACGTTTGGACAAGAAACATTAAGCTCGATGGCTGGAATATCGTCCAAAGAATCGATTTTTGCGGCAGCGGCGACGTAATCATCTATGTTTGAACCACTTACATTCACAATCACATTAGTTTCATAATGTCTGATTCTCGGATAAATCGTCTCAATGAAGTAGTCCACGCCTTTGTTCTGAAGGCCTACACAATTGAGCATACCCATCGGTGTCTCAGCCATTCTCGGGTAAGGGTTACCTTCGCGGTGATGCAGGGTGGTGCCTTTGACAACGATGCCGCCAAGCTCCGAGAGGTTGACAAAATCGGTGTATTCCTCGCCATAGCCGAACGTCCCCGACGCCGTCATGACGGGGTTTTTGAGGGTCAAGCCCTTGAGTTTTATTTCAGTCTTTACCATAGCAGCCTCTCAATATTAAAAACAGGTCCTTCCTTGCAGACGCACAGATTGCCTTCTTTGGTGTTTTCCACGCAACAGAGGCATGCACCGATGCCGCATGCCATCTGGTTTTCCAATGACACCTCGCACCAGACGCCTTTTTCGCGTGCCAGTTTTGCCACAGCCTTCATCATAGGCATCGGACCGCACGCATATATCTTATTGATTTTCATCGTGTTCCACAGGCTATGCTCGGTCACGAAGCCTTTCTCGCCCATAGTGCCGTCGTTGGTGGTGATGAATACGTCGCCCTCGTTACGAAAGCGGTCAAGAAGCATCAAGTCATCTTGAGTTCTGCCACCCAGCAGGAAATTGATATTCTGCAGATAGTTACATTTCTTGGCAAAATATAATAACGGAGCGATTCCGATTCCACCACCTATTAATAATATATTGTCATCCGGCTCAGGCATGGTGAACCCGTTTCCGAGAGGCAAAACGACATTAACCGTTGCGCCGACGGGCAGGGCACAGAGAGCCTTCGTCCCCTCATGTTTCTCTTGGACAAGTAGGTCGAGCGTATTATTCTGATAATCAACATCATGAATGGATATTGGCCTACGCAGATATGCTTTTTCGCAGCCATCGACACGCACGTTGACGAACTGACCGCCACGCATTTCCGGCAAGGTCGTCGGCGATTGCAGGCGCAGCAACGCAGCACGCCGGAACTCCTGTTTCCCGATGATGGAAAAATCAATAATTTTTTTCATGCCATCTTATTCAATCCGTCATTTCGAGCGAAACGAAGTGTAGTCGGGAAATCTCATACATATAAATGATTCGAATTATTTGATAGGCGGAGATTTATTCACCAAAGGTGAATGCTTTCGCTTCGCTCAGGTCTCCATTCCGTTTCGCTCCAGTCGAAATGACATCTAACGTCTAAAGTCTAATGTCTAACGTCTAACCTCTACACCTTCTTCGGCTTTTTCGTCGATTTCGTGGCCGGTGCGGCGGCGGCTTTCACATTCTCTTTCGGTGCCGTCTTGGGTGCCGTTTTCTTTGCAGCCGTCTTCTTCACCGCAGGCTTCTCGGCCGGCATGTCATCGGCTTTCTCCTCTTCCTTCGTCTCCTCAACGGTGAAATCAAGGAGGCCTTTGTCGTTAAGAATCTGATACCACAAAAACACTTTTTTCATATCTGATTGATACACAGCGTCTTCGTCGTAATCAGGTAACACCACGAGGAATTTCTCCCTCAACTCGACCGGTGATGCCTTCTTGGGGTCGAAATCAATTTTGTCGCCAATTTTCTCATGAATGCTCATAAAAACCTCCTTCAGAGGCTTGTCCTCGCCTGTTGTGAAGATGCTGATTTCCTCCAAAGAGCTGATTTTGTCGTTTGCGAAAGCGGGCATACGCTTCCCATCTGATAACGACTCAACGATAAGCTTTCCGCCACTATTTGTCGTAATGAGGAAAAGTCCCGGTTTGCCAGAAATGGCCACTACTTTACTTAAATCCATTTTAAACTGTTTTCTAAAATTTTAGCAAAAATAATATTTTTTTTAATGTAAAAGTCAATTTTTTAGCTGTTGAACGACTGCAAATCGGTCAGGCGTTTGTAAACGCCGCCTAATTCGATCAGTTCCTCATGTCTGCCGCGTTCCACTATCTGTCCTTTCACCATCACTATGATTTCGTCGGCGTTCTGTATTGTTGACAGGCGGTGTGCTATCACCACCGATGTCCTGTTTGTCATGACCTTCGCAAGTGCTTCTTGCACAAGGCGTTCCGACTCGGTGTCGAGTGACGACGTAGCTTCGTCGAGGATGAGTATCGGCGGGTTTTTGAGCACTGCGCGTGCTATGCTGATGCGTTGGCGCTGGCCTCCCGAGAGGTTCATGCCGCGGTCGCCGATGAAGGTGTCGTATCCGTTTTCCATCTCCATGATGAAGTCGTGGGCGTTGGCAATCTTCGCCGCCTCGATGACGGTTTCGCGTGTGGCGTGTTCGAGTCCGAACGCTATGTTGTTGAACACCGTGTCGTTAAACAGTATGCTCTCCTGCGAGACTATGCCCATCAGTCCGCGCACGTCACAAATCCTGAAGTCACGCACGTCGGTGCCGTCGATGGTGATGCTGCCCTCGCTCACGTCATAGAAACGTGGCAGCAGGTCAACCAAGGTGGATTTTCCGCCGCCGCTCTCGCCGACAAGTGCTATCATCTTGCCTTTCGGGATGGTGAGATTGATGTTTTTCAGCACGTTGACCTCATTATAATGGAAGCTCACATCATTATATATGATTGAGTCTTTGAACTCCGAAAGCTTCAACGCGTCTTTCTTCTCGACTATAACCTCTTCAGCGTCAAGCACATCGAAGATACGGTCGGCGGATGCCATGCCTTTCTGGAGACTGTAGAATCCTAATGAGAACGATTTCGCCGGCGAGATAATCTGTGAGAACACCACTATGTATGCTATGAAATTAGCCGCGGTGATGCTCGGCTCGGCATTAGCAATATCGGCGGAATTCAATATCAGAGTGGCACCAAACCATATCACTATGGAGATGATTATCGACGACAGGAACTCGCTCATAGGCGAGCTGAGGTCGCGTTTGCGGTTCACAAATTTGATGACTCGGGTGTATAAAGCGTTCTGCTCGTTGAATTTCCCGCTTGAGTAGTCGATGGCGTTGAATGCCTTGATGATACGCAGTCCGCCAATGGTCTCCTCAATGGTGGCGAGCAATCCGGCGAACCTTGTCTGACCGTTGAGCGAGTCTTTCTTCAACGATTTCCCAACCATTCCTATGATGAGTCCGCCGATTGGCAGCAGGACAACCACAAACAATGTCAGACGCCAGCTCACGCCAAGCATATATGCGAAATAAGCGACAATAGTCAGCGGCGATTTTATGAAGACATCAAGATAACTGATGATTGAGACCTCTATCTCCTGCACATCGGTGGTGATACGCGCCATGATGTCGCCTTTTTTGTGGTTACTGTAGAACGATAGCGGCAAAATCATGATTTTCTTGTATAAGTCGTTACGCAAGTCCTGAATGGTGCCCGCGCGCACGCCGACCATGAAATACAATGCCAGATAGGTGGTGAGATTACGTAAAAAGAATGCCACGACAAGAAGTATGCAGATGAAAATCAACGCGGTAGCCTGCCCTTTCTGAATGATGATATAACTCACATAATAGTCAAGCGTCGCCAGCATGGTGTCGGTGTCAAGGGCAAAGTCCGGCTTGACTGTCGTGAGGTTGTCGGGATTGAACAGCAGGTTCAAAAACGGCACTATCATCGAGAACGAGAAGAGCGAGAACATAATAGCCAAAATATTGAACACCACATTCATAAGCACGCTGAACCAATATGGCTTGACGTAATGAAGTATCCTGCGGAAATTTTTTCTTTTACTCATTTTTTCATCTTTTAAAAGTTAAAACCCGTGTAATTTTCCGGTGTGATGGCGCGCATCTCTTTTTTAACCGATTCATTGACAGGCAGTTGCTCGATAAAAGCGTCTATCGACTCAGGTGTCACCTTCTCGTTAGTGCGTGTCAATCCTTTGAGAAGCTCGTAGGCGCCCTCCACCTGCTCGCGGCGCAGAATGGTCTGGATGGCCTCTGCGACCACCGCATAGTTGTTTTGCAAATCGTCATGAAGCTTCGACTCATTCAAAATCAACTTGTCCAACCCCTTTGACAATGAGCTTGTCGCGATGAGTGTATGTGCCAGCGGCACCCCGATGTTGCGTGTCACTGTCGAGTCGGTGAGGTCGCGTTGCATGCGGCTTATCGGCAGCTTGCGGCTGAGATGCTCGAAGATGGCGTTTGCCATCCCGAGGTTGCCCTCAGCGTTCTCAAAATCAATCGGGTTGACCTTATGCGGCATGGCCGACGAGCCCACCTCGCCCGCTTTTATCTTTTGCTTGAAATAATCCATAGAGATGTACAGCCAGATGTCGCGCGACAAGTCAATCAAGATGTTGTTGATGCGCTTCAAGGTGTCGAAATACTGCGCCATCATGTCGTAATGCTCAATCTGCGTTGTCGTCTCCTGACGTTTCAGTCCGAGTTTTCTGCTGAATTTTGCCGCAAACTCTTTCCAGTCGTACTGCGGATACGCCACTTTATGTGCGTTCATGTTGCCCGTAGCCCCGCCGAATTTGTTCTCAAACGGCAGTCTTCTCAACTCATTAAGTTGATTTTCAAGACGTTCCACAAACACAAAAATCTCTTTCCCGAGATGTGTCGGGCTGGCGGGCTGTCCGTGTGTGTGTGCCAGCATCGGCACGTCGCGCCACTCGACGGCGAGCTCACGCAAACGCCTGACAATCAGCTCAAAAGCCGGCACCACAAGCTCTCTGTTGGCTTCTTTCATGGTATATGGCACCGCGCTGTTGTTGATGTCTTGCGAGGTAAGCCCGAAATGGATGAACTCCTTATATTTAGTCAGTCCCATCGTATCGAAACGACGTTTCAAGAAGTATTCCACTGCCTTCACGTCATGGTTTGTGGTCTTCTCAATCTCTTTAATCTCTTGAGCGTCAGATAGTTTGAAATTTTTGACAATATTTCTCAGCTTACCGAAATGTTTTGGGTCGAAACTTTCAAGCTGTGGCAACGGGAGCCGGCAAAGAGCGATAAAATACTCCACTTCCACCATCACCCTGGCGCGAATCAGCCCGAACTCCGAAAAATACTCGTCAAGCCGCTCGACTTTCTTGCGGTAACGGCCGTCGATAGGAGATATTGCTGTCAATTCAGATATATTCATCTTAAAAATTTTGTTGTCGTTTAAACTTGCAAAAATAAGAATAAATCCTTTATATTTGAAAAATAAATTTTTTCAGAAATCGACAGCAGCCTCTTGTATTGGATTTATATATTTGATTTTTATTGCGATAATATACTATAACACCCGCATTATATCAAATTTATCCACGTATTATATCAATTATCAGATGATTTTATAATAATAATTCGACATGATTAAAATAATTGTGGTGAACGAAATATTTACGGGAGTCGTTTTCGGCCAATTTTGTCATAAAGAAAAATCTATGCCGACAATGTTGCTATGGTATGAAAATTTTTTGTAATTTCGCATCACGATTTTTCAGTTGTCAAGACATTTGTAAAAACGACATAAAACATTGATAATCATGAAGTACGATGTAATAGTGATAGGTAGTGGTCCCGGCGGATACGTGGCTGCTATCAGAGCTTCGCAGCTCGGAAAGAAAGTTGGAGTGGTTGAAAAGGCTGAGATTGGCGGCACCTGTCTCAATTGGGGTTGCATCCCGACGAAGGCTTTGTTGAAAAGTGCGGCGGTTTACACATACATGCAACACGCTGAGAATTATGGCATTAAGCTTGATGGCGAGGTTCATCCCGACATGGAGGCGGTGGTGGCCCGCAGTCGTGGCGTCGCCGAAGGAATGAGCAAGGGCGTGCAATACCTATTTAAAAAGAACAACGTGGAGCTGATTCCGGGTCTCGGCTCGCTCACAGCCGACAAGACCGTGAAAGTCGTTGACGCTGAAGGCAATACCACTGAATATGAGGCCGACCACATCATCCTCGCGACAGGCTCAAGAGTGCGTCAGCTGCCTGCCATGCCTATCGACGGCAAGAAAATCATCAGCTACCGACAGGCATTGGTACTTGACAAGCTTCCGGAGACAATGGTGGTAGTCGGCTCGGGAGCAATAGGCTCGGAATTTGCTTTCTTCTTCACCTCGATGGGTGTGAAGGTGACTCTCGTGGAGTTCCTGCCCAACGTGGTGCCTAACGAAGACGAAGAGGTGTCAAAACAAGTCGAGCGTTGCTTCAAGAAGCTGAAAATGACGGTTATGACTGAGGCATCTGTCACCAACGTAGATACCACAGGCGAGAAATGTGTTTGCACCATCAGCACCAAGAAAGGCGAGAAAGTGGTGGAGGCCGACATCGTGCTATCAGCCGTCGGCGTGCAGACCAACCTCGAAGACCTCGGCCTTGAGAACCTCGGCATCGCGAATGAGAGAGGCAAAATCACCGTTGACGAATACTACCGCACCAATGTGGAAGGCGTTTATGCCATCGGCGACATAGTGCACGGACCGGCCTTGGCGCACAAGGCGTCGCATGAGGCCATCATCTGCGTTGAGAAATTCTGCGGACTGAATCCTAAGCCGTTGAACTACAACAACATACCCGGATGCACATACATCACGCCGGAGGTGGCGTCGGTGGGCTTGAGCGAGGCAAAGGCCGTCGCGGCAGGTTATGAGGTGAAAATCGGCAAGTTCCCGTTCACCGCGTCAGGCAAGGCGGCGGCGGCAGGCAATAAAGACGGTTTCATCAAAGTGGTGTTTGACGCCAAGACCAACAAATGGCTCGGCTGCCACATGGTAGGTGAGAACGTGACAGAGATGGTCGCCACCGCTGTCTTAGCGCGCGAGCTGGGCGCCGAGGGACGCGACATCATAGAGAACATCTTCCCGCATCCAACAATGTCGGAGGCCATCATGGAAGCCGCCGCCGCAGCTTACGGAGAAGTGGTGCATCTGTAATGGAGAAGAACAGCAATATAGCGGAAGACGAGTTCATCGAGATTTACGGGGCGCGTGAGAACAACTTGAAAGACATCGACTTACGCATCCCGCGCGACCAGCTCGTCGTCATCACGGGCTTGAGCGGCTCAGGTAAGTCGTCGTTGGCCTTCGAGACGATTTACGCCGAGGGACAACGTCGATACATGGAGTCGTTCTCAGCCTATGCACGCCAGTTCATCGGAAGCATGGACCGCCCTGACGTCGATGAGATACGCGGGCTATCCCCTGTCATCTCCATAGAACAGAAATCGGTGAACCGCAACCCGCGCTCGACCGTCGGCACCATCACCGAGATTTACGACTTCATGCGACTGCTGTACGCCCGCGCCGCCGTGCCTTACTCCTATAACACAGGCGAGAAGATGGTAAGATATTCGGAAGAACAAATCACCACGATGATTATGGAGCAATACAAAGACAAGAGAATCAACGTGTTAGCTCCTGTCGTCAGAGGACGTAAAGGTCATTACAGGGATCTGTTCGACCAAATACGACAGCAAGGATATATCAGGGTGCGTGTTGACGGCGAGATACGCGAACTCGTCTTCGGCATGCAGCTCGACCGTTATAAAACCCATGACATTGAGATAGTTATAGACCGTTTGGTGGTTCATCCCGACTTCAAGGAACGCATCGCCAAATCGGTGGAGACGGCATTCCGCAGAGGCAAGGGCATGCTGATGATTATGGAAGAAGGCAGCACCGACATACGCTATTTCAGCAAGCTGCTGATGTGCCCCACCACAGGCATCGCCTATCAAGACCCGGAGCCTAACACCTTCAGTTTCAACTCTCCTTACGGCGCATGCCCGAAATGCAACGGACTCGGCACCGTCATCCAAGTCGATATGGACAAAATCATCCCCGACCCGAGACTCAGCCTGCGAAAAGGCGGCCTCGCACCCCTCGGAGAATACAAAAACAACTGGGTGTTCAACCAACTGGAAGCCATCGGGACGAGATATGGGTTCACCCTCGACACACCTATCAGCGAGATTCCGGAAAACGCCTTGAGCATAATACTCTACGGTAGCAGTGAGTCGTTCACGGTGACAAGAGAATATCTTGGCACAAGCTCAACATACTCAATGCCTTTCGAGGGCATCGTCAACGTGATAAAAAAACAAAACGAGGAAAACGCACCGGCTTCAATACTGAAATGGGCCAACAGCTTCATGAACGAGACGGAATGCCCTGAATGTCATGGACAAAGACTCAAGAAAGAGGCTCTCTATTTCCGCCTTGACGGGAAAAACATCGCGGAGCTTGCCGAAATGGATGTCAGCACACTCTCACATTGGCTCGACGGCCTCCCTCATCATCTTGACGAGAAACAAAAAGAGATTTCTCATGATATCTTATTGGAAATCAAGAAGAGAATCAGCTTCCTCCTCAATGTGGGAATCGATTATCTCAACATGAACAGGCCTGCGAAGAGTCTCTCCGGCGGCGAGTCGCAACGCATAAGGTTAGCGACGCAGATAGGCTCCCAGCTCACAGGCATACTTTATATCCTTGACGAGCCTTCCATAGGACTGCATCAGCGTGACAATCACCGACTTATCGACTCGTTGAAGGAGTTGCGCGACATCGGCAACAGCATCATAGTGGTAGAACACGACAAAGACACCATGCTCGCCGCCGACCATATTATCGACATCGGTCCGGGTGCCGGCGTCAATGGCGGAAACGTAGTGTTTCAAGGCACTCCTACAGACGTCATGCACGGCAAGGGACTCACCTGCGACTACCTCAGAGGCAAGAAAAAGATTGAGACGCCTGCTACACGCAGGAAACCGCTCGAAGGACAGCATATCAGGCTGTACAACGCCTCAGGACATAACCTCAAGAACGTTGACTTAGACATCCCGTTAGGCATAATGGTTTGTGTCACAGGCGTTTCAGGCTCCGGCAAGTCGTCGCTAATCAATGAGACGCTCTACCCTATCTTGAGCAAACATTTCTACCGCTCGGAGAGGAACCCTTTGCCTTACGAGCGTATCGAAGGCCTTGAGCTTATCGACAAAGTGATTGAAATCGATCAGGCACCTATCGGCAAGACACCGCGCTCCAACCCTGCCACCTACACCAAGGTGTTCGACGACATCAGGAAGCTGTACGGAGAGCTGCCCGAATCGAAGATAAGAGGCTATAAATCAGGACGTTTCTCGTTCAACGTGAAAGGCGGACGCTGCGAGACGTGCCAAGGCGCGGGAGTGCGCGTCATCGAGATGAATTTCCTGCCCGACGTGCATGTGCAATGCGAGACATGCCAAGGAAAACGCTACAACCGCGAGACTCTTGAGGTGCGTTTCAAAGGCAAGTCAATCAACGACGTGCTTAATTTGACTATCGACGAGGCCGTGGTGTTTTTCGAGAACTTCCCTCCTATCCTGCAGAAGATCAAGACATTACAAGACGTAGGACTCGGCTATATCACCCTTGGGCAGCCTTCCACCACGCTGTCAGGCGGCGAGGCGCAACGTGTGAAACTCGCCACCGAGCTGTCGAAACGCGACACCGGAAAGACACTGTATATCCTCGACGAGCCTACGACAGGCCTGCATTTCGAAGATATCAAGATTCTGATGGAGGTACTCAACAAACTCGTCAACAAAGGCAACACGGTACTCATCATCGAACACAACATGGATGTCATCAAGATGGCGGATTATATCATCGACATGGGACCTGAGGGCGGCGAGAGAGGCGGCATGATACTCGCCCAAGGCACACCCGAAGAAATAGTGAAAAAAAGAATTGGCTACACAGCCCAATATCTCCAATCCGAGCTCTAATCTTCAAACTATCTAAGCCTTATCTCCTGTCCCACTTGGAGCACCGAGTTCTCATCGAGGCCATTCATGACAAACAGGCGGTCGAGACGCACCGCATAAAGCTGCGACACTTTTTTGAGCGTCTCGCCTTGCTGAATCACATGATAGCGGTATCCGTCGGCGGCGCGGCGCCGTTTGGGCTGTATGTAAAGCACCTCGCCTTCCCGGAATGACGTCTTATCATTCCCTAAGTCGTTGTATTTCCTCAGCTGTCTCTGGCTCATCATCAGTTCTTTGGCAAGCTGTTGCAGCTCATCGCCTTGTTTTGTCATGATGAACTCAACCCCGAAGTTCTCGCGTATATAATGACGGCCGCCGGTCATCTCGATGACCTTGCAGTCTTTCAGCACCGGCACCTCGGTCTTGTCCGACTTCTTTTTCTTTATTTTATTGGCTTTTGACGGTTTTTCCGGCGCCGGCGTCACTGTGGTGGACGGGTTCTCCACCTTTTGTTCCGATTTCGTTTTCTCCTTTTTCCGTGATGGCTTGAATTTGCCTTTCACCACCATCTGGTCGTACTGCTGCAAATCGTAAGTCTCGATGAGGTTGATTAGCACCGTCGCGTAGGTCGGCAGGGTGGCGTAGCCCGCTTTCTTCAAGCCTTTCGCCCAGGCTTTATAGTCGGTGATTTTCAGGTCGAACAACGAGGCGTAGCGCGGGCTGTTTTTAAGAAATTTCGAGTGGTCGCGGTACGACTCCTCGGCGGTTTTATACACCCTGAAACACTCGTTGGGCGCGTCGTCATCCATGCGCATCGTCTTGCCCCGCCAGTCGGAGTGACATTTGATGCCGAAATGGTTGTTGCCTTTGGTGGCGAGCTTGCTCTTGCCGTTGCCCGACTCCAGAATACCCTGCGCCAACGTGATAGACGCAGGCACCTTGTATTTCACCATCTCTGTCATGGCGACATTCTTGTATTTGTCAATGTAATCAAGCGTTTCCTTCTTTTGCTGGGTGCTTTGCGCCGACAAAAAGAAACCGCTGAAAACCATCAAAAACAAAACAATATGCCTGAAATAGCGTGCCATCTTTGCTAAAAAACGTGTAAAATTACAAATTTTATACATGCAGAAAATAAAATTTTGATAATTTTGACATAATTTATTAGAAATAAATTATTTTTTGTATTTTTGCATATTTATTTCGGCATCTCGGCCATGGCGAGAAAAATCGGTACGATTAACTGCACATTCGCGAAAGCCGTTTTAATAATATTGAAATGAGTTGTGACATTATCAAGACATATTTTCCCAACCTTACTGAGACGCAAATGGCTCAGTATGAGAGACTTGTGCCTCTTTACGAAGATTGGAACAGCAAGATAAACCTCATCTCGAGGAAGGACATGGGCAATTTCTATGAGCATCATGTGCTGCATTCGCTCGCCATCGCCAAGTATTTCGAGTTGTTGCCAGGCATGAAGGTGATGGACATCGGCACCGGCGGCGGATTCCCCGGAATCCCGTTGGCGATAATGTTTCCGCAGACGAGGTTTTTACTCGTTGACAGCATCGGGAAGAAGATAAAAGTGGTTAAGGACGTGGCGGAAAAGCTTGATTTGCAAAACGTCACAGCCGTTCAGGAACGCGCTGAGAATATCAATGACAAGTTCGACGTCATAGTGAGCCGCGCCGTGACACAGCTCCCGTCTCTCGTGAAATGGTGCAACGGCAAACTGAGAGTCACCAACGACATCGAGGCCGGTGGCATCTTATACCTGAAAGGCGGCGACATCGACATTGAGCTGCGTGACGTGCCGAAAAACTGGAAACGCAAGAGCACGTCCATCACAAAGTGGTTCAAGGAGCCTTATTTCGTTGAAAAATATGTGATTCACCTATATTAATATGCAGATTGGCATCGGACAATATTAGAAATCAATTTAAAAAATATAACAAAAATGAAGAAAATCGTATTATCAATCTTGTTCATCGCCGGCATGGTGATGACAGGCTCAGCCCAGATGGCGATGCCTTGTCCGGTTGACCCCAACGTCAGAATCGGAAAATTAGACAACGGGATGACTTATTACATCCGTCACAACGAGAAACCCAAAGGACGCGCCGATTTCTACATCGCGCAGAAGGTAGGCTCGGTGCTTGAAGAGGAGAGCCAGCGCGGTCTCGCCCACTTCTTAGAGCACATGGCGTTCAACGGCACCACCAACCTCCCCGGCATGATGCTCCGCGAGTACCTTCAAAGCCGCGGCATCAAATTCGGCGAGAACCTCAACGCAGGCACCGGCATCGACCAGACGGTTTACATGGTGACCAACGTCCCGACCAACATTCCGGGACTCGTTGACACTTGTCTGCTCATCCTCCACGACTGGTCGAGTTTCATCGCCTTAGAGGAAGAGGAAATCGACAACGAGCGCGGCGTCATTTTAGAGGAGCTGCGCACACGCGAGAACGCGAGTCAGCGCATCATGGAGGAAATACTGCCGATAATGTACCCGAACAGCCCTTATGCCAACCGTCTGCCGGGCGGTCTGCCGGAGGTGATAAAAAATTTCGAGTATCAGACACTCCGAGACTACTATCACAAATGGTATCGTCCTGACCTTCAAGGTCTTATCATCGTCGGAGACCTCGACGTGGATGCCATCGAAGCCCGCATAAAAGAGATGTACGCCGACATCCCGGCACCCGTCAACCCGGCTCCGAGACCGCAATTCATGATTGAGGACAACATCGAGCCTATAGTGGCTATCGGCAGCGACCCTGAGGAGACAAGCTATTCGGTGAAATTGTTCTATAAGAGCGAAGCCACACCCGACTCCCTGAAAAACGATGTCAACTATTGGTTGGGACAGTATATCCTCGACATCATATCTGAGATGCAAATCAACCGCTTGCAGGAAATCACGCAGAAAGCCAATCCGCCTTTCGTTTACGGATACAGCTATTATTCAAGCTATTACATCTCACCGACAGAGGACGCATGGACCAGCATCGCGATGGCGAAAAACGCCGAAGGCATCGACGAAGCCCTCTCTGCTCTCGTGTTGGAGAACAAACGCATGCAGCAGTATGGCTTCACGGCCACGGAATACGAGCGCGCCAAAGCCGACTTCATGAAACAGATTGAGAGCAGATACGAAGAACGCAACAACACCGAGAACAGCATATACTTCGGCAAATGTCTCAACCACTTCCTCAGCAACGAGCCTATGATGGGCATCGAGGCTGAATACACTCTCTATCAGCAGATTATCCCTAATCTCCCACTCGACGCCATCAATATGTACGCTCAGATGCTCATCCCTGAGAACAACTTGGTAATCACCGTGACCGCGCCACAGAAAGACGGCGAGACGCTTCCCACAAGAGACGAGATACTGAAGATTTACGAGACTGCCAACGCCACAGAGGTGGAGCCTTATCAGGAAAAGGTGTTCGACGGCCCTATCGTGGCCAACATGCCTAAGCCCGGCAAGATTAAGAAAGAGACATCATATCCCGCCTTCGACGCCACCGTCATGACTTTAGGCAACGGCATGAAGGTCATATACAAGAAGACCAACTTCAAGGAAGACGAGATTCGTTTCACGGCCAAGAGCTGGGGCGGCATATCAGCCCTCAGTCAAGACGACTTCTGCACGTTAGGCAACATCGGTGATGTCATCACCCTCGGCGGCGTGGGCGACTTCAGTGCCACCGACCTCCCCAAGGTGCTTGCCGGCAAGAAAGTGCATGTAAGCCCTTACATCTCCGACTATTCAGAAGGCATGAGCGGCAGCTGCTCACCCAAAGACCTTGAGACCATGATGCAGCTCATATACCTCTATTTCACCGCGCCACGCACCGACGAGGAGGCGTTCACGTCATGGCAAAACCGCACCAAGGCAGCCCTTGAAAACCAAGAGCTTAACCCCATGATAACATTCTCTGACTCGTTGATAAAGGTGCTGTACGACAACTACCCGCTACGCATGAGAACGAGATTGGAAGACATCGACAAGGTTGACTACGCCAAGGCGATGACATTGTACAAACAATGCTTCAGCGACCCGAACAACTTCACATTCTACTTCGTGGGCAATATCGACGAAAACGCCTTCAAACCCCTAATTGAGCAATATCTCGCATCTCTGACAAAAGGCAAAGGCAAGAACAAATGGCACGACATCGGGCTGAACATCCCTGACGGCGACAACATCTGCCATTACACCAAGGAGATGCAGAACCCGAAAGTGACGATCTACAAGGTCATCAACGGAAAAATGAGATACGACTACCGTAACCGCATTTATATGGAGGCTCTCGGTGACGTGATGGACATCTACTACACCCGCACCATCCGTGAGGAAGAAGGCGGCACCTACGGCGTCAGCACCCTCGGCCAGCTGAAAAACATACCCAATGACAACTATCTGTTCCTCATCGCCTTCGAGACCAACCTCCCGATGTATGAGAAGCTTCTCAACAAAGTGGTGGAAGGACTCAACGACGTGGCGGAAAACGGCCCCTCACAGGACGATTTGAGCAAGGTGATAGAGAATCTTTACAAGAAACGCGCCGAAAACCTTGAGGAAAACAGATTCTGGTCGGGTGCCATCCAGACATACGAGGAGGACGGCGTCAATATCGTCGATGAGTTCGACGGCATCGTGAAGACCATCACTCCGCAAACCATCGCCGACTTCCTCAAAGAAGTGATGAAAGGCTACAACAAAGAGGTGGTGCAGATGCCTACAAAATAACGTCATTTCGACTGAAACGTAATGAAATGGAGTGAAATGGAGAAATCTCCGACAAATAATTGTTCCGAAACATTCAAATCCGGAGATTTCTCCACTCCGCTATGCTACGGTCGAAATGACTAAGAAAATTTGAATCGTTAAATTTTAAATAATATCGTTATGACAGAAAAAATTCAGACTTTACGCGACAGCGCGGCCATGAGATGGACTGCGTTGTTGCTGTTGGCGCTCGCGATGTTCTGCGCCTACATCTTCATGGACATCCTGTCCCCTATCAAAGACCTGATGGAAAGCACACGCGGATGGGATTCCAAAGCCTTCGGCACTATGGAAGGTGCCGAGACGTTCCTTAACGTCTTCGTGTTCTTCCTCATCTTCGCTGGTATCATCCTCGACAAGATGGGAGTACGTTTCACCGCCGTCCTTTCAGGTGCCGTGATGCTCGTCGGCGGCCTGATAAAGTATTTCGCCATCAGCGAGAGCTTCATCGGCAGCGGACTCGAGAGATGGTTCACCGACAACCTCAACTACATCCCGTTGTTCGATGAGTTAGGCGTCTCGCCTTTCTACCGTGGCATGCCTGCCTCGGCTAAGTTAGCCGCCATAGGCTTCATGATTTTCGGCTGCGGTGCCGAGATGGCAGGCATCACCGTGAGCCGCGGCATAGTGAAATGGTTCAAAGGCCGTGAGACGGCATTGGCGATGGGATCTGAGATGGCTCTCGCACGTCTCGGCGTCGCCACATGTATGATTTTCTCACCTTATTTCGCTAAACTCGGCGGAACAATCAACGTGAGCCGCTCGGTGGCATTCGGCGTGGTGCTGCTCTGCATAGCCCTCATCATGTTTGTGGTGTATTTCTTCATGGATAAGAAACTCGACGCACAGACCGGCGAGGCAGAAGAGAAAGACGACCCGTTCAAGGTCAGCGACATCGGCAAGATTTTGTCAAGCCTCGGATTCTGGCTCGTGGCATTGCTTTGTGTGCTTTACTACTCAGCGATATTCCCCTTCCAGAAATACGCCGTCAACATGCTGCAGTGCAACCTCACCCTCGTGGAGGCCGACCCCGCCACATTCTGGGGTGGCAGCTCCGTGACCATAGTGCAGTACATAGTGATGCTGCTCGTCGCCATCTGCTCTTTCGCCAGCAACTTCATCAAGACGAACAAGCCTCTCAAATACAGTTTGATGGGTCTCGCCGTGGTGGCTCTCATAGTTTACTGCTACATGGGTTATATGCGTGGCACCGCTGAGACGATCTTCGCAGTGTTCCCGCTCCTCGCCGTGGCCATCACACCAATCCTCGGCAACTACGTGGATCACAAGGGCAAGGCTGCCTCTATGCTCATGATTGGCTCGCTGCTGCTCATCATCTGCCATCTCACCTTCGCCTTCATACTGCCGATGTTCAAAGGCAACGCGGCAGGTGGCGCCATCGTGGCTTACGTCACCATCCTCGTGCTCGGAGCCTCGTTCTCACTGGTGCCGGCGGCATTGTGGCCAAGCGTCCCGAAACTCGTCGATGAGAAAATCATAGGCTCAGCCTACGCGCTCATCTTCTGGATTCAGAACATCGGACTGTGGCTGTTCCCGATACTCATCGGCAATGTGTTGACAAGCACCAACAAGGGTGTTGACGACCCGTTGAAACTCAACTACACCTGGGCATTGGTGATGCTCGCCTGCCTCGGCGTGGCCGCATTGCTTATAGGAATTTACCTCAAGGCAGTGGATAAGAAGAAACACCTCGGCCTTGAAGAACCGAATATTAAAGATTAGCCATTAGCTATCAGCTGTCAGCCATTAGCTATTAGAGTTAACGATTTTCGCAAGACTCTAACGGCTAATGGCTAATGGTTAATGGCTATTATTTTCCTTTACTTATGAAAAAGCTGCACCTTATCATCATTGCTTTGACAGTAACATTTTCTGTTAAGGCTCAATGGGTTGACAACCCTGCATCCAACACCTTTCTCGCAAATTGCTCCAGCGATGCGTCGGAGATACGTGTGGCTGCATCGTCTGATGGAGGCGTGTTCGTCCAATGGGCGAGCATGTCGTCAAACGGATGGTCACCGAAGCTGCAATATGTCGATGTTTCCGGTGTGCCACAGTGGGGCGATGAAGGCATCGCCGTCACCACGCCTAACCTCGCCACATGGTCGCCGGGGTATGCCATGGCTGTCACTTCTGACAACGCCGTAATAAGCATGTTCCGCACCGCCGACGCCCATCATTGGGTGGTGAAAATATGCGAGGACGGTAGCACTCCGTGGGGCACCGACGGCATTATGCTCTTCAACGGCGCCGGCGGTGGACGCTCCGAGCTGCTCGCTGGCGACGACGGCGGATTCTGGGCACTCGGCACCGACATGGATGACTCCTTCTTGCAATATGTCAACGCCGACGGCTCATTGAGGACTATGGCGACAATCAACGACCCGGAGAAAAAATGCTCCAACGGGAAACTCATCACCGCCGACAACGGCGTCTTCGTGGTGTATTCCAAACACACTCTGCAAGGATACAGCTATTACAACAAGGAGATATATGTCGCGGGATACAATAAAGACGGAGAACAAATATACCCCGAGACACTGCTGTTGGGATTACAGACCATAGGCGTCAGCTATATCCATCACGCCATCTCCGATGGCATTGGCGGCGGCTATGTGTTCCAATGGCATAATGCCATCGGCGGCGTGTATAACACATACATCACACATTTCGACAATAACGGCACACCGACAATCTCCGAGCCTAACGGCATCACTGTGCATTCAACCGACTACGAAAGCTTCTATATCAATGCATATCCGTCCATCGATCCGGTGACCCATGACTTGCTGCTGGTATATCGGCAAACTGATGCCGCCTCGCAATCACAATACAAAATCTTTATCAACCGCATCACCTCGTCGGGCGAGAAGCCGTGGGGCGACGGCATACTCGTGCTTGACAACGGCACTAACCAATGCCTAGGAATGCGCATCGACGCGTTTAATTATCTCGATGGCTTCTCGGTCATTTACCATAAAGCCGTTCCTGGTGTTTATGGCCAGACAATAGAGGCACACGGTTTCGACAGTGATGGCAACATGCAATGGAATACCACGTTATGTGACAACACATATCCCAAAAACATAGGCGAAAACACCTCCGGATTCAACAACGCACAGAACGTCGTGGTATGGGTCAACGCAGAAGACGGAGGTCTTTACGGCCAAAATCTCGGCGAATATGGCGACATGGGTGACATCACCATACCTGTGCCATGCTGCCATGAACCGGAAGATTTTGAAGGTGCTTATATCTACAATTATGAGACATCTTCGTACGGCGTAATGCTCACATGGACATCCCCCGCATATAGTATCTTGAACTATAATCTTTATCGTCAGAACCTCGACGATGCGACGACAGAAATCATAGAAGTCAATGCCACCGCCACATCTTATTTTGAGGAGCTGCCGGCCGGCACATATAAATACCGGCTCACTGCACAATATCCTGATTTCGAGTCCGACTTCGCACTTACCCCCGATGGTACCGATTATCTGATAATCGAAGTCCCCGACTCATCATCCGTGCCGGAAATAGAATTCAACGAAATCATCGAAATCATTAATATTTACAATATTAACGGACAGGTTCTCAATACAAATGATTTAAATGAATTGAGCCAAGGAGTTTATATTATTAAAGGTGTGACGAAATCAGGTAGGACGAATATAGTTAAAATCAGCAAGTAAAAGTTAAAAGATATCAATTTAATTCAATGAATATGAAAAAGATAATAGTTCTCCTGATTGCTTTGACAGTAACATTTTCTGTTAAGGCTCAATGGGTTGACAACCCCGCATCCAACACCTTTCTCGCAAACACATCAGCCGATGCCGGTGAGATTTACCTCTCTACTAATCCGGGAAATGGTGACACTTACGTTCAATGGAATCAGTATTACGCCAACGGATGGTCGCCTTCGTTGCAACGTCTCAACTTCGTCGGCGAGCCACAATGGGGTCCCGACGGCATTCATCCGAGCTATCACACTCTGTCGAGCTGGTCGCAAGGTGTGGCGATGACGGCGACGACCGACAACGCCGTGGTGACCTGCTTCTCCACAGATGCCGGTCAATCGGTGGCAATAAAAATCAACGCTGACGGCACCTATGCCTGGGGTGAACAAGGTGTCACGCTCTTCAACGGCGCTGGCGGCTCACGCACAGAAATAATAGCCGGCGACGACGGCGGCGTCTGGACGTTAGGCTCCGACTACACCAACCTATATCTGCAATATGTCAACGCTGATGGCACCACCAACCCTATCGTCACAATATCCGACAACGGCGGACAGAGCTGCATGTTCGGTCAAATGACACTGAGCAACGACAACCGTGTGTTTGTGACATACGAGAAACTCGGCAGCGGATACTATACCAACAAACAAATATTCGTGGCGGGATATAACACCGACGGCTCTGCGTTCAGTCAAGAGACATTGCTTATGTCAACACAGACATTCCAGTCAACATATATCCATTCAGCATTGTCCGACGGCATGGGCGGAGGCTACGTCTATATCTGGCATCCGGGCATCGGGAGCGCGTTCAACATTTACGTGTTCCATTTCAACCAGAATGGCGCAACAACCATCATGGACACCAACGGCACTGCGGTGCATTCCTCCGACCCGAGCAATTTCTATCTTAATGCCTACGCCACCGTTGACCCCGACAGCCATGACATCATCTTAGCTTATAACCAGACAGACGCCTCGACACAGTCGTCATACAAGATTTACATCAACCGTATCACCTACTTAGGCGAGAGAGTATGGGGCGACGGCATCCTCGTCCTCAACAACGGCAACATCGCTTGCGGCGGACTGCGCATCGACGCTTTCGAATATGGCGGAGGCTTCTCTTTGATATATCATAAAGGTACAGCGTCAGGCTGGACATCATCTACCGTTGAGGCTCAAGGCTTTGACATCGACGGAAACACTATATGGAACACCCAGATGTGCTCCGGCACATACGGCAAGACCGGCGACGACAACAGCACCGGATTCCATGGAGGACAAAACATCGTGGCTTGGGTCAACAACAGCACCGGCGGTCTCTACGGACAAAACATAGGTCAAAACGGCGAGATGGGCGAAATAACGCCTCCCACGCCTCCGACACCATGCTATGCTCCGGCCGACTTTGAAGGCGAGGCTGCATACAACGCCAACTTAGACGTGAGTTATGTGGTGTATTCATGGACCGCTCCCGAGATACTGCCTCTCCACTATAACCTCTACTGCGATGAAGCCAAAGACATCATCCAGATAGACGGCAACTTCACCTCATATTACCAAGAATTTGAACCGGGTGATTATATCTTCCGCCTCACCGCCGTTTATGAAGACTGCGAGTCAGACTATGCGCTGACACCCGGCGGCGACGATTATCTGCTTATCGAAATCATTGACCATCAATCAGTTCCAGAAAACACCTACGAAGAAATCGTCACCATAACCGAGATTTACAACATAAAAGGACAGGTGATAAAAGCCCACGACATCCCAGAGTTAAGCCAAGGTCTGTATATTGTGAAAGGCATGACAAGTTCAGGCAAGACCGTCATCAGGAAAATCGTGAGATAACCTCTTGAAAATCATGTAAATCACACATAAAAAAAGACCTGTCATCATGACGGGTCTTTTTTGTGGAAACTGCTGGGTTCGAACCAGCGACCTCCTGCTTGTAAGGCAGGCGCTCTGAACCAACTGAGCTAAGCTTCCTAAACGTTGAGCGGATTACGGGGCTCGAACCCGCGACCTGAAGCTTGGGAAGCTTCCGCTCTGCCAGCTGAGCTAAATCCGCAATGCCGTTTTTCAGCTTGCAAAAATACAAAAAAATTCCCTCCACACAACATTTTTATAAAAAATTCTTTCAACTTCTAAACTTCTAAACTTCTAAACTTTTAAACTTCTAAACTTCTAAACTTTTAAACTTTTAAACTTCTAAACTTTTAAACTTTTAAACTTTTAAACTTCTAAACTTTTAAACTCTTAAACTTTTAAACTTTTAAACTATTAAACTTTTAAACTATTAAACTATTTTCGTATATTTGCAAAAATAAATTTTATCATCATGAATCTTGTGGACAAACTAAAAAAGGCTATCGACGACAGAAAATGGAGCAACGTCAAAGCTCACGACTCCTGGTCGGTGTTTAAGATAATGTCAGAATTTGTTAATGGTTACGAGACACTCTCTCGCATCGGACCTTGCGTCGCCATCTTCGGGTCGGCGCGCATCAAGGAAGACAACCCTTATTACGCCAAAGCCGTGGAGACAGGCGCCAAACTCGTCGAGAAAGGCTTCGGCATCATCACAGGCGGCGGTCCCGGCATCATGGAGGCTGGCAACAAAGGCGCTCACGAAGCCGGCGGAAAGAGCGTCGGACTTAATATAGTGCTGCCTCACGAACAACACTCCAATCCTTACATCGACAGCGACAAGTCAATAAACTTCGACTATTTCTACATCCGTAAGACGATGTTTACACGCTATTCACAAGGCTTCATCGCCTTTCCGGGCGGCTTCGGCACCCTCGACGAGCTGTCGGAAGCCCTCACACTGATGCAAACCAACAAAATAGCTAACTTCCCCATAGTGATGTTCGGCTCAGAGTTTTGGTCTCCTCTCGTAGATTGGTTTAGAGACACTCTTCTTGAAAACCAAATGATTAAAGAAGAGGACTTCGGCATCTTCCACGTGGTCGATGACGTTGACGAGGCGGTGCGCATCATCGATGACTTCTATCAGCAATCCGAACTCAAACCTAACTTCTGATGTCAAGAGTGCTTATCATCGACGACGAGCCTGCCATCCGCAGAGCGATGCACGGGATACTCGAAAACGAAGGCTATACCATCGCCGAGGCTGCGTCAGCAGTCGAGGCGATGCCCATGCTTAACAACGACTCCTTCGACGCTATATTCTGCGACATAAAAATGCCTCAGATGGATGGCATAGAGTTCCTCGAGAAAGCCCGCGCGATAACTGACACTCCTGTCATCATAATATCAGGCCACGGCACTATCGACATCGCCGTCGATGCAATAAAAAAAGGAGCTTACGACTTCATAGAGAAGCCTATGGACCTCAACCGCATGCTCATCACCCTGCGTAACGCTCTCGATAAAAACCGGCTCATCAACGAGACGAAAAACCTGCGTAATGTGGTGAGCCGGCAGTATGAGATGGTGGGTAAATCGCTGGCGATGAATGAGTTAAACGATATGATAGAACGTGTGGCACCCACCAACGCCCGTGTGCTCATACTCGGCGAAAACGGCACCGGCAAAGAACTCGTGGCGCGACAGCTACACGAGCTCAGCCCTCGAAAAAACAACGCCTTCATAGAGGTGAACTGCGCCGCCATACCATCTGAACTCATTGAAAGCCAGTTGTTCGGACACGAAAAAGGTGCCTTCACATCAGCTATAAAACAGAAAAAAGGCGACTTTGAACTCGCCGACGGCGGCACCCTCTTCCTCGACGAAATTGGCGACATGAGCCTCGCAGCACAAGCTAAAGTGCTGCGCGCACTGCAAGAAAACAAAATAACACGTGTGGGCGGCGAAGAAGAGATAAAAGTCGATGTGAGAGTGATAGCGGCGACAAACAAAAACCTGCATGATGAAATCGCTAAAGGCAGCTTCCGGGAAGACCTTTACCACCGTATCAGCATGATAATAATGCGAGTGCCGCCTCTGCGCGAACGCCTCGACGATATACCTTTATTAATTAATAGCTTCGTGGTGAAATCCGCCAATGAGATGGGTAAGCCTATCCCATTTTTCACCGACAAGGCCATCAATGAGCTGAAAAAACAACAGTGGACCGGCAACATCCGTGAACTGCAAAACGTGGTCGGACGCCTCGTAATACTCTGTGGCTCAACGATTTCTGACGAAGATGTAAAAAAATACGTCTGATTTCAAAAATTTTTACTACTTTTGCACGATTTTTGTTGTAAAAATCAACATGACAACCCGGGGCTGACCGGTTTTGACAGCTTGTAGAAGGGTTATGTAAGCATACCGAGCCTCGCAGTGACGCTCGTAAATCTTGACTGCAAAAAATTAATTGGCGAAAATACTTACGCTCTCGCTGCTTGATCGAAGCACAGTAGATCTTAAGCTCAATCCTTTCACAAGGTGAGAGGACGAGACATCTCGCGGATGGAGCCTCCCGATTCCGGTCCGACAACGAGGTGCTCAGCAATTTCGGGATAGCGATGCGGATGCTCCGGCAACATCGTGAAAATCAAGGAGATAAGGTCGCGATTAGGATGTCTGCTTCCTTGCACGACTCGAAAAACAACAACAGAATAAGTATGTAGAAAGCATGATTGTTCCTTGTTTGGACGAGGGTTCGACTCCCTCCAGCTCCACTCAGAAAGAATAGGGCAAGTCCTTATTTCTTTCTTACTTTATATTTGTAAAGATACAAATTCAACTCCTCCACAGTGTTCCATAAGAAACAGCCCTCTTCCTCATCCCATTGGGCATAATGCGGAATCGACGGACCGTCAACCTTCACCCCGTCAATCATGATGAACGGCATGTCGTATCTGTAAACAAAACTGTGCTTGCCGTCATCTGACTTCACGGTGAAAACCTGCTTCGCATCAAATATGTCAGGATAAAAATACTTGCCCATCTTATCGTTGACACACGTGATTTCATTGTCAACACCATAAAAATACCCGTGCCGACATCTGAAAATATAGTTGAACTGCTCCTGTTCATCAACGGAAAGCCATATCATATTGACCCCGTTGACAAACTCATCATCGCCGAAAAACATCCTGTCTTCACTGTGCCTGCCCTCGATGACAAAGGCATACTCACCGTTGTTTTTTATCGCTATCTGTTTCACCTTGTCGAAAGTCCTGTTAACCGTAACTCCATCAATCATAATGTTATACGGACGAGCCAAAATCCAATGTCCGCCGTCTTGCGAGAACTTGAACATCAGACTGTCAACGGTGCCGTCAAGCTCGTAACCCTTGCCGTCAACAACCAACAAAGTGTTTTCCATCAGCTCGTCTTTGTAAAGCATATAATAATGCTCATTATACGTCTTATAATAAACGACATCAGCATTGGGCTTGAACTCCAACGTGTCGCCGTATAGCCGGCACGTTATCGTCTCTTGGTCGTATTGCGCCTTCTCAAGAATCTCAAAGCTCTTCATGCCAAACTGTTGCTCGCCGTAGCCTACAAACGAGTATCTCGAACTGTTTTTGTAGATATAGCCGTCAGGAAACAACTCGTAAAAGCCGTCATTCGGACCATAAACCTTATCTGCCGCATGGAGATAATATTTGGGCTGTCCGTTATCAACATCCGTCGGGTCGCGCTTCTCCAAGAACACGTAATCAGGAATGGTAAAGCCGGCTCTTAATATTTCCGCAGGATAACCCGTGCTTGGCAGTTTCAGATTGTGGTTGTTCATCTTCACAAACACCACATTATCATCGGCGTTTCTCACTATGACAAAATATCTGTTGACACGTTTCCCCACTCCATCATCATAGATTTTGTTGTTAAAATCAACTTTGAACTCACCCTGACGCACGTGTAGCTTCTCGTCACCCGACTTTACAATCTTGCCTATCAACATCTTCGTCGGTGCCATCTGTGCCATAGCTGTCATTGGCAGCAGCATCGCAATCAAAAATATTCCCTTTAACGATTTCATCTCTAATGTTTTTATCATGTTATTTGCCAAAACTAAATCCCACTCCGAAGTCCACAGTCAGGTATCTCGTCTCTTTCTCAAGCTCGCAGCAGCGCATCATCACCGTCAGAGGGATACGCCATAGATTCATGGCGAAGCCCACTTCCGCCTCGGCACCCTTGCCGGCAAACTGCGACGATTTCAACGAGCCTTGGTAGCCGCCGCCTATCAGGAAGTTGACGTATCCGGGCATGAGATTGAACTCGAAACCAAGCGTCATGCCGGGGGCGATCTCCGACTTCTTCTTCGGTGCCAGGCCTGGATTGTCGTCTTCAGACTCCAGATAGTCAACAAACTCAAACATAGGTTTAAAATACCATCTCAAGTTATGCCGCCCGACATCGCTAAACATGATACCATATCCGTTTCTCACCGGATTGAACATATAGTTGAGTGCCCACCAGTTACGGCTGCCGTTGGCGCAATAGCCGCGTTTCGTGTCGTAATATCTGTTGAGATAGACACCTATACCGGCCGAGAAATCGACCTTCTGCTCTTTGGCGCCCAAGCGGTTGAGTTGCAGTCCGCCCGACACGAACATATATCTGTAGTAAAACATCAGTCCTGCCTCAAGCTCCATGCCAAACGACACCTCCTTGGGCTGAGGGCTGTGTATGTCGTTAAAGGCAGGCACATCGGGATTTTGCGTCTTTGGCACCACATCATTGGAAATGGCCAAACCCAAACCTGCATATAACGACATCCACGGGAGAATCTCATACGACGGGCCTATGCTCATCACATATAACGGGCCTTTCGGCGAATCAGGATTGAAATCCCAGTTGTCCAAATTGATTTGGAAATGGTTGTAGCCGCCCCAACGTTTGCCTCCTATGAAGCCGCTGCTCATGCCCACAGTCTCCCCCGACATGGTGAGCTGCACATATCGCAAACCTGTATTAAACAACACCTTGTCGTTTTGTTTATTGAATAAGCTGAAACGCTCTTCCGCGCCGAATCTCACGACATGCACCGAGTCATCGATATTTAATCTCACCGGCGCCCTGCCGATACGTTTCCCGTCAACATATACAACGCCCCATGTCGGCTTGGTGTCAACTTGAACCATCGCCCTGTCTTTATACGAGCCTTCCTGCGTGACATCGACACGATACGTCTTAGTGGCTGTCCTCAATATGATAAAGCCTCTCCTCTCATCGTAGATGTTTTCCGACGCCTCAATCACGACATCATTGCCTTCGGGTGACACCGTAAGCCATTCACTGTCGGAGTCGCACGTCCACGGCTCATCGGCCAAGCCCGTGGACACTCTCATAGTGCCGCCGGCCGATTTCACAATGACACCGAACTTGCTGATGGTGATTTTCGTCGCATGTGACTTCTGCGACACCTTGAAAGTGACGTCTTTGTCAAACGCGCGCACTCGCACACTGCCATATCTCGACACAGGCAAGGGGTTGTTATCACATATCACCACTAAATAGTCATTGTTTTCGTATGCGTGAATCCATTCATCGCTTGTTTGTATCGTCCAGTTGATGACATTCGTCTCAACGCGACGCCTCAATGTGTCGCCTCCCGATTCGAATAACATGTCGGAATACTCTGTCTTGAGCACGGCTTCACCTGCCTCTTGGATGATATGCAGGTTTTTCATGACATCACCTGAATACACTGTCACATCGGCCTCCCTCGTCTCATGGGCGCGGTTTTCTATGCAAGTGATATACAACAGGTTGTTGCGCTTGAACATGCTTATCCACTGTGGCGTGTCCATGAAATTCCATCCGCTGTTGTTCGAGGTCACAAAAACCGAGTCCGTAGAATAGCCGGATGGCAGCACCACCGTGTCATTGCTGAAACGCAGCGTGATTTCGGCCACGATGAAGTTGGTCGTGTCAAACACCACGTCGTCGAAGTTAATCAGCGGGATGTTCAACGTCTTGGTCTCGCCGGAATTGATATCCACTATCTCTCCATGCTCGAAGTAACCGTTAAGCTGCAGGGCTATGTCATTTTTCCCTCTGTTGATGCGCTTCATCATGTAAGGCGTGACGCCCATTTTCACCCCGTTGATAATCACATCGGCACCTGATGGCTGCGTGTTGATGGAGATGTAGCCGAACAAAGGCGTCAGCTTCACTTCTAACTGCTCGTCTTTCTCAAGAAGTATGGTCTTATTCGTCTCCGCGAGATAATCCTGATACTCAACAGTATAGGTATGCTCACCCATGCTTAGCTCTATGCTCAATATGCCGTCATGTTCCATCTCTTCCCCGTCAATATAAATATGCGACTCCGGCGGGTCGGCCATGATGGTGAGATTCGCCTTGCGCATCACAAGAGTCAGATTGTAAACCTTGTGCCTCTCAAGCGGCGTCATCAGCTGATATTCGAGCTGAGAGCCTTTGTATTTGATGGTTATCTTGCCCTTTACGCCCGACGACACAATCATGTTGTATGTCCCTGTCTCACTCTTATAACCGGCTCTCTCAACCACTAAGGTGGAACTTGTGAAGACATTCAACTCAGAAAGAAGCTTGTCATCGAAACCCTTGGCACGGATCTCTATCATCGCCCATGGCTTCCCGTTGTTGTCGGTCTTCCTGACACCCTCAGGCAAGATGAACACTCCCGTGGCGTTCTTCTCAAAACTCTCTACTTGTAGAAATGAATTGCTTTGCGCAAACGACGACAGGCTCACGATGCCCATCAATACGGTAAGAAAAAATCTTTTCATAGGCGAATCATATTATCTTCACATCTATATCATCAAACCCTATCGGATGCTCCGTTTTCTCCGGCTCCCATGTCCTGACATGTATTATAGGCAACTCTTCGCGGAGGTCAACCATGAGGAACAGGTATCCCACGTCGCCGTATGAGCTTGACAGATACTCCTGCTTCAGCTGGATGCCATACAGCTCAAGCCCCGACTGATGTTGGGTGAAGTCGGTGTCCATAAAACGGATATTGACAAACTCGTTGCTGACGAACACCTTTCTCAGATTGCCGATGTACCGTTCCTTGCTCAAGGTGTCGTATCTCACCCTCGCCTGCGTCGAGAGCTGCATATTGTCGCCTTTCTGTTTCTGTTTCAACACCGTACCCACGATGATGAGGGCATCGTCGGAGAAAATCTTGTCTAAATAGTCAATCCTCTTCAACGCATAGGCAGTCTGATAATCCTCCAAAAAGTTGATTAACACCATCTTCGACTCTGACCTCCATTGGTCTTTGCCCAAAATGTCAATCTCGGCCACATCCGTAAGCCTGAACGCTATCGAACTGACTTTACAGCTGTCTTTTTCAAAACGGAACACCACATTTCTGACGAATCCGACGTTGTTGTTGAAGTTGAACTGCATCGGGATGCAACGGCAAATCATCTGGTCCTTGAACTCGATGAACTTGTATTCCGGAGTCCCTAAGATATAATATTTCCCGTTGTTGAGCAAGCTGTTGAACATCTCATAGCCGTTGTCGGTGAAGTGCTTCCTCGCCTCGCTTATGTCCTTGTTCCTAATAGCTTTCTCTATGTTTTTCATGGCTTTCATAAACTCAGCCATCTTATCCGGAGCATTATCTTCTATAAATTTCTCGGTCTCCGCTTTCTTCGCGATGATGGTGCTGTCCTGATATGTCACCTTGGCTTTGGCGTATTCATCCTTGGCTTTCTTCACATTGACTTTTTTCAGTGCCGACTGGAAATAAATCTGTGAATCGAGCTGCCTCATGATGGAATACACCTCTTTCGCGCGCGCCTGAGCCTCTAATTTGTTCTCGATATACACCGTAATCTGGAACTCATCTATGTCCTTGTCAACAAGCTCCACCGAGGCCATTCCGCTCTCCACTGAGCTTTCCATGGTGCCATTGCCGTCGTTATATTCAAATTTGAGCCACGGAATGAGGTCTGAGCCGTCTGTCACAGCCAACTCGTATGCCACCGATTCACGTGTCTTCAGCACCGGCTTGGGCTTCGGAATGAATCTAATCCTCTTCAAAAGCTCGTCAATCTTGTCGTAAAGCCACTCTTTCATCACCACATCATCATTGGTGACGGGGTCTTCCAACGTGATGGTGGAACCGTATGGGTGTGAATAGCAAAGTATTAAAGCCCAATAATAGCAGCGCAGGGCGTCACCTATCGAGGCGTTCTCCTTTTCATCGTTGTCGGCTTTCATGCCTTGCGCCACATACAGGTTTATAAGGTCTTCACGATTGTCGCAAATAGAATTGAAGCTGTCCTTCTTCAAATATCTGAACACATTGGCCTTGCCCTGGTCGTTGCTGAGCACAATCTGCACCGATTCCGCCAAGATGTCGTCACGAAAAGTGTTAAACACCTTGATGGACTGGCTCTCCCGACTTTCATCATCGTCATCGAAGAAAGCCATCGTAGCGTTGCAGTTGTTGTGAATATTGGCGATGAGCTTCATTTTCGCCATATTCTCCGCCTCTTCAAGAGTGTTGCACTCACCGCTTTCCGCGAAGAAACTGGTGCCGGACTTCTTTATCTTCTCGGCCTCTTTTTTATTACTCTTGTAATTCTGCGAAAAGCCCGTCGTCGTCATAACAAGAGCCATTAAACAAAGTATAATTCTCCTCATTTTCAAATATCATTAGACCTTGCAAATATACTATTTTTTTCTATGTAAAAAAATCAATAAGAAAAATTTTTCTTATTGATTTTTTGACTATCTTTGCACCCTCAAAGGCCCCGTAGTCTAATGGATAGAATTAAGGATTCCGGTTCCTTCGGTCCGGGTTCGAGTCCCGGCGGGGTCACTATCTCAAACCCTCCTGTCCTCAATCCTAACATCAATAGCTCCAACGCCAAACCTCGAAATCTCCGCCATCCTGCTCGTGGTGTTGTCATATTGTTTCAGTTCCTCAATAATGGCATTCTTCAAAACACCATTACCCACGCCATGGATAAACGTCACCTTCGAATAGTCGTTTTCAATGGCACTGTCAAGCATTTTCTTGAAATAATTGATTTGCATCCTGAAAATGTCATTGCTCGACATGCCAAGAATATTGTCAACTAACTCCCCTATATGCAAATCCACAATAGCCTCACCGGGCTGCGTCTGATGTTTGTCAATGGCTGCCTCTCTCTTGACAATGTCTTTGTTCGCCTTGGGTTGCATCACCCCGTCTTTCATCAGCTTGGCGAAATCACCCTCAGCACCTCTCAGCGCCACCGCCGTTGACAAGCAAATCATCAATGCCTTCTCACCCAACAATCCCGACTCCACATAACTGCCGTCTTTGAAAAATCTGCTGGTTCTCAATGAGAAAGGCGCATGAAGCGGATGATACACGAAGTCGGTGTCATCTTGGCAAAGCACCACCTGTATCACACCTTCGCACCAACGCCCTATGTCGTCACGCGAGATAGCCTCAACCACCACTCTCGAATATGGCGCTATGCTTCCGTAGTCGATGTTGGCATATTTCTCGTCCGCTTTAAGATTAAAACTGTATAAAGCATCCGCCGGAGTGTTGTTCACCACCGCCACGTCAATCAAACCGGTCAACAGCCATTGCTGATCATGCGGAATAAAAGCCAGATATATGCCTTCCTCCTCCGAGTTGCGCGCAAAACGTCTCAGCTCGCTTCTCCTCGCCTCGTTCTTCGTCTCTTCTTCTATAATCTGCTGATTCTTAATCTCTTTCTGCACGTTGTCAACCACCTGCTGTTGTCTCGCCGGCTGTGTGCGGAAATCCAACACCAAATCGCTCATCAGAACCGGAATGTTGAATCCATCCTCTATCTCGACCTCGGCCATGCGGGTGTCTATAATTTTCCTTATAACGCCACCTCCCTTGTCATTCAAGAAGTTGACTCTGTCACCTATTTTAAAATTTTCCATTTCCCCAAAATATTTTCCGCAAAATTACAAAAAATAACAATCCATCAATAAAAAGAGACGCCGTCTCCGGCGTCTCTTTATCATTTCTGCTCGTTAATAAAATCTCTTACTTCACAACAACGCGTGTAACTGTTGAGTTATTGGCATTGTCAATGATGTTGAGGAAGTAAACACCGGCACCATAAACGCTCATGTCAACTGTTGTGTTGCGCACCACGTTGATGAGCTGACCGGCTGCGCTGTAGATAGCAATGGCCGAGATGTTCTCGCCTTCAACGTTAACCATGCCTGTTGTCGGGTTAGGATATACGTTGTATGCGCTCTCCACTGTCTCGTCAACCATTTCACCTGTCACTGTAAGTGTCAACGGAACGATGAACTCTTCATTGTCAGGATCATTGGTCAAGAAAATGATAACTGCCTCCATCACATCACCTGTTGACAAACCTATCGAGTTAAGGCTGACAGTAACGACATCTGTCTCGCCAATTGCTATTGAGCCTTCAGGTTTGCTCAATGTTGCCCATGTTGCAGGAACCGGTGAGCCGGCGATGTTGATACGGATGTGGAAGTTACCGTAGTCGGTTGAGAAGACCTCTCCGCATCTGTTGAAGGCGCCACCGCCGTTTGTGCGATAGTAGTCGCCATAACCTGAGTTAACACCCTCATCAAAGCACATAGGATATCCGCCAGCAGCTTGTGTAAACTCGCAGGTTGCCCAAACATTGTAACCTGTCAACGCCACAGGTGTGTCGAAGGTCGCGATGTTCCAACCGTTTGAAACGATTGATGAGTATGGGATAACTTTCTCGGCGATCACTTCACCTGGCTGACCGTACATTCCCTGGCTGTAGATACGGAAGGTGAGAGGAGTGTTGGCCTCAATGCCAAGACCGCTTGATTCGCCTTCATAGAGAGCATATTGCACGCTCACAATCTGTGTACCCATTGCTGAGCCTGCATAAACTGAACCCGGGAACATGGCACCCACTTCCATAAGAACAGGGTCGTCACCGGTCAAACCAACCAATGCGATGTTGGTGCCTGTTGTCTCATCCGGATCAAGGTCATAGTTGAGCTGACCATTGCCTGTTGTCACCTCGCTTGTGCCGAAGTCAATCCAACCGGTCCAGTCACCGATTGATGTGCCGTTTTCGTTGCTGATGGTGATATCAACCGATGCCATGTCATCTTCAGCGACATACGCATTGATCTCATCCGTGTCAAATTCAATTGTTGCGTGTGTTTCCTGACCGATTCTTGTGAATCTGAAATTGTCAAGATAGTAGCATCCTAATGTTGCGTTAGGAGCATAGAAGTCCATAGCATCCATCTTACGGCCGACCACGTTAGAGCCGAAGCTGTCCAAGCTCCACTGCCATGAGACGATGGAGATCTCTTCGGGCTGTGTTGTCTCTGAACGATAGAACAATTCCGCCTCGTCAGCGTCGCAATCCACATGGATTCTGAAGAACATCCACTCATCCACAACTGCCGGAATGTCACCGTTGCTGTTAGCGCCGGCGTGCACCGTGCCATGACCTACTGTATATGTAGTCGAACTTGTGCTGCCATCGTTGGTGGCGTTCAGATAAGCCTGCATTGCCCATGTTGAACCTGAACCGTTGAACTCGTGAAGGATGTTGAAGTAACCATACTTGCCGGCATCGCAATAGATAGCGAACTCAAGGTCGTATGCACCCGACTCCTGACCGCCGAGAAGGAGGACGTTGTCGTTACTACCTGAGATGTAACCGCATTTTGAGCCACCGGCCTCAGCGATGATACCGTCTTCGCTGCCACCGGGAGCGTTGGTCCATGTTGTCCACCAGTCGTTGCCGATAGCTTGAGCCTCAACAGCGATATGGTTGCCAAGAGTGTAGGCCTCGAAGTCGTCGTCAATCAGAATCTGGTCGTCAGCACCTGAGATGATACCGATGTTGTCAACATAGAACTCTGATGTTGCCGCATTCTCCGGAGGATAGAAGTCCATGGCGTCGAGGGTACGACCCACGGTGTTCTGGCCGAAGCTGTCCAAGCTCCACTGCCATGAGCAGATCTCCTGCTCGGGATCGCCTGCGATGTTCCAATAAAGAGTCGCAAGGTCTTGATCCATGTCGATGTGCACTCTGTACTGCATCCACTGATCCCAAACGCAAGGGATGTCAGCTGTACCGCTGCTGCCGGCGTGGACTGTGCCGTGACCAACACCTGGAGTGGTGGTCGAACCGTCATTCGACGCGCAGAGATAGAACTGTGCAGCCCATGTTGAACTGCTGCCGGCGAAGTGGTGCAAAACATTGAAGTAACCGTTCTTGCCGTTCGGCACATATGCATCAAACACAAGGTCGAACACACCTGACTCAATACCACCAAGACGGAGAATCTGGTCGTTGCCATAGGTGAAGTGAGCTGCCATTGAACCGTCAGCCATGTCGAAGACACCGTCTTCCGACCCACCAGGAGCATTTGACCATGTTGTCCATGGCTCGCCAAGTGTCTGAGCAATCTTGTTACCTGCTGTCTGTCCTTCGAAATCGAAGTACAATGACTGTGCGAAAGTGCTGCCCATTAAGAAAGCAATCATCGCAATAAGTAAAGATACTTTTTTCATGTGATTTAGATTTAGTTAAACATTAATTTCTACTTTTTTGTTCGTGTTTGAACTTGCAAATATAGTAAGTTTTTTATTATCTTTAACCTTTTTTTTGATTTTTTTTATTTCAGATAGGCTAAAACCGACACCTGACCCCTTATTTTATTGCCTATCTCAACATTTATCCGAGAATCACACGGAAGGAAAAAATCCAGTCTCGACCCGAATCTTATCATGCCGAACTCCTTGCCGACCTCCGCTTTGTCGCCTTCTTTGATATCGCACACAATCCTCCGAGCCATCACACCGGCCACCTGCCTGAACAACACCTCCCGGCCTTGTTCGTCCCTGACAGCCACCGTGTTACGCTCATTCAACTCCGACGATTTCGGATTTATCGCAAACAACTTCTTCCCGGGATGATATTTCACATAACTCACAACTCCATCCATCGGAAACCAGTTCACATGCACGTCGTATGCCGACATGAATACCGAAATCTGTATCCTCTTGTCGTGAAAATACTCTTTCTCCTCCACTTCCTCAATGGCTACAACCTCACCGTCGGCCGCTGAAACCACGGCGTTTTCCACATGCGTGACCGGCCTGCCTGTCGGGACACGGAAAAACGACACCGACCATAACCCGACCAACACTCCTATTATAATAATGGGAATCAACACCACAAGTGGGGCATGCGACAAAATCGCGGCGACAATTATCATTGCAATCATCGCGAGCACCACCGCAATAACCCCGAATCCCTTTCTGTGTATATACATATCAATAATAATTTTCCATCAATCCTACCCCACTAACCAGTAACAATAAACCATCGGCACCGCCAAAAAAGTAGCGTCGAATCTGTCGAGTATGCCCCCGTGCCCGGGTATCACGTTGCCGGAGTCCTTCACCCCCGCCTGCCGCTTCATCATCGACTCGCACAAATCGCCTAAACTGCCGAAAACCACAATAATCACGGCCGTTATCATCATTTTACAGTCATCCATGACTAATAGCCAATAATGATTCATCAAAAATGATGCCAAAACTGTCATAACAAGCCCTCCGACACTGCCTTCTATGGTCTTTTTCGGTGAAATACGCTCAAAAAGCTTATGCTTCCCGAATGCCATCCCTGTCAAGTAAGCGAAGATGTCGTTTATCCAAATCAAACAGAACAACATGATAATCAAATACTTGCCTTCAATCGTATCAATCGGTGCATTCCAATAAAACTCCATCATCAAGATGCAGGGCAATGCCACATAAAACATTGATGTCCAACAACTTACTACAATTTTCTCAAACGAATGTCTCTTCGAGAACAATGCTATTAATAAAGGTGTGAGCAGCAATATCAATTGTATGATGTGTGAATATGGATAAAAAATGACGCTCAGCACAAAAAACAATGTCCCCAAAAGAACAGCCGATACCGTCAACGACCGATTGTCTTCTTTCACCATCAGTTTGCTAACTTCTTGGGAACCAATGGCAACAGTCGCCAACATAAGTGCGAAAAACGCCCAATAGTCCATCAGAATGCTCCCAATCACAACGATTACAAACAAACTCCCGAACACAGTCCTCTTAGCCAATTCACTCATTTTTCACATCATTTTTAATCCGCAAATATACAAATTTTTATTCACTCAACCAAACACACAAACTTTTTACTTTTCAACTCTAAACTCTAAACTCTAAACTCTAAACTCTCTTCGCCTCCTTCCACAAAGCCTCCATCTCATCCAAAGTCATGTCCGCCACGCTTTTTCCCGTCTCTTTCGCCTTCTCCTCGATATACGCAAAGCGCTTTTTGAATTTATTGTTTGCATGTTCCAGCGCATCGTCTGCATTAACTTTTATGAAACGCGAATAATTCACGAGGGCGAACAGCAAGTCGCCGAACTCCTCGTCAAGCCGCTCCTTGCTGCCGTTGTTCTTGACCTCATCTTGTAGCTCGTTCATCTCCTCAAGCACTTTTTCCCAGCAGTCTTCCTTGTTAGCCCAGTCAAAACCCACTCCGGAAGCCTTGTCGGTCATTCTGTATGCCTTCAAAAGCGGTGGCAGACCGGCAGGGACACCGCCTAAAACGCTCTTGTTGCCTTCTTTCTTAATCTTTATCTTCTCCCAGTTTTCCAAAACGTCCTCAGCCGTATCCACCTTTACGTCGCCATAAATGTGCGGGTGGCGCAGAATCAGCTTGTCGCAAATGCTGTTTATCACATCGGAAATGTCAAACAAACCTCTCTCGTCAGCGATGCGCGCATAAAAGACGATGTGCATTATCAAATCGCCTAACTCTTTCTTAATATCTTGATAATCAGATGCTAATATAGCCTCACTAAGCTCGTACGTCTCCTCAATGGTAAGATGACGCAAACTCTCGATGGTCTGCTTCTTGTCCCACGGACAACCTTTTCTCAGGTCGTCCATAATGTCCAACAATCGTTTAAATGCCTCTAACCTCTTGTCCATTTCATTTTTTTTGCAAAATTACAACTTTTACTTAAAAAACACAATTTAAAATGAAAAAAAGATTCAAGTTTTACACAAAAAGAGCTGCAGTTATCTTAAAAAAACGTACTTTTGCAGCATGTTCAAGACTTGCGGACATAAAAAGTTTTTTTCACTTTCTTTGCTTGCATTATTGATTTTCAATGACATGTCGGCAAAGGATAATGACTCCATCGTATCTCCTAACATACAAATTGAGCTTCGGGCAAGCAGTGCCTTCATGATTTGCCATCATCCTGAGATGAAATATTTCAAAACCCATTTCCCTATTTTCGAAATAAGTGCGCAGCAAGTGACCTATGGCAGAAAATCATGGCAGTCAAAATCCAACTACCCCGCCGTTGGTATCACCTTGTTATACAGCGACTTAGGCGGTTACAAAGAAATCGGTTCCGCTTATGCGGCATATCCTTTCATGAGCTTCAACTGCCTGAAAAACCCTAAAAACCAACTCAACTTAAAACTTGGCGTCGGCATCGGTTATATCACCAAGGTCTTTGAAGTCAAGACCAATCCGAGAAACACCTTCATCGGGGCGCATTTCAATGCCGCCATCAACGTAACTGCAGAATATAACCAATTCATAACCAATAGGTTAAGTGTTGCGGCATTTGTTGGATTCACCCATTTCTCCAACGGAGCGCGACGAGCGCCAAACAACGGCATCAATATCGCACACGCAGGACTTAACACGAAATATTTCATTAGTGAACCTAAAACCAAAATAGACAAGCAACCGACTAACAATCAACAATATAAGCCATGGATTGACAAAAACTGCTCCTTCTCTGTGGCTTTCACATACGCTATCAAAGACATTGACGAGTTTACCGGATACAATAAAACATGGTCGGTTTATCATCTGTATTTTGACTTCATGAAACGCTTGACAGAAATGAGTAAACTTGGCGTCGGATTCGACCTTGTTTACGACATGACTGACATAGACATATTGAAAATCAAAGAGATACCTTTCACCCCGATTCAAGTGCTGAAGCCGGGAATAAATATCGCATATGAAATAGCTTTCGGCTCCACATCGTTCATTTTCAATATGGGATGTCATGTCGCGGGCAGAGAAATGGGCGACGGATACCTTTATCAAAAAATAGGCGCGAGACTATCCGTAAGCAAAAACATCTTCCTCACCTGCGTCCTCAACACACATTTCGGATGGGCCGACTATGTTGGATTCGGAATAGGTTATAAAATAAATTGACATGAAAGTTAAATCATTGATAATAATTATATTAGCGTCTGCCGCTTGCATGCTATCATGCAAAAAAACACCTTTGTCAATCGGTGAAATCACAACACAACAACGCACTATATCCACCTATTTCGACAAGGTGAAAATCCTCGACAATATCAATCTCACCTTCGTAAAGTCGGATTGTAACAAGGTGGAGATAACAACAGGCAAGAACTTGATTGACAACATCTTAACAGAAGTCAACACCAACGACAGCGTCTTGACTATCAAAAACGACAACAAATTGGATTGGATACGTCCGTATGACTATACTTTGGACTTGAAACTATATTACAAAGACATCAATTATGTGCTTCTCGCGACTTCGGGAAATGTTTCCACTGAGAACCAGTTCAACAGCGATACAATCTATAACCCGCATCCCGGCGACACCCTGACGAGCCCGTTGATGTATGTTTTCGAAATCGACGGCGCGTCGGGTGAAATCGACCTGACGCTGAACAACTGCCCTTATCTGTTTGTAAACTATGAATACGGCACCTGCAAAGTCGTCGTTCATGGCGAAAACAACCAATATTTCAGAGTTCGTCATAAAAGTTACGGCGACCTCAACGCCATTGATTATCAAGCCGAACGCGTCTCTGTCACCAACAAATCAGTTGGCGATTGCTACGTGCAGGCCAGTGAGCGGATCACCGCTGCAATCGATAAAAACGGCAATATATATTATAAAGGTGAGCCTGTCTCGATTGACTGTATTTACGGTCCGAATGCGACAGGCAGGCTCATCAAGACAGAATAAGAGGCTTAGTAAGCTTTCGCGAAAATCACCCTGCGTTTCGAGGGTTTTCCGGAATACACATCAACGCCGTCCTCATAGTCGTCGTCAAGCGGGATGCAGCGCAGGGTGGCTTTTGTCTCTTCTTTGATAGCAAGCTCCGTCTCGGTGGTGCCGTCCCAGTGAGCGTAGGCGAACCCGCCGTTTTCAATCACTTGTTTGAACTCTTCCCAAGTATCCACACGATGTGTGTTTGCCTTGCGATACTCCAAAGCCCTGTTGAACAAGCTATCCTGAATCTCATCAAGCAATCCGATGATGTGGTCTTCCATCTCCGCCTCTGAAATCGACTGTTTCGTCAATGTGTCGCGACGCGCTATCTCGACGGTTTGATTCTCAACATCACGAGGACCTGCCGCGAGACGCACCGGCACGCCTTTCATCTCCCATTCGGCGAATTTGTACCCCGGTTTTTGGGTGTCACGGTCATCAAATTTCACTCTAAGTCCTTTAGCCTCAAGACGTTGCTTCATCTTAGCGCAATAGTCCAAGACAGCCTGCTGCTGGTCGTCGGTCTTGTAAATAGGCACTATGACGACCTCAATAGGCGCGACTTTCGGAGGCAAGACAAGACCGTTGTCATCAGAATGAGCCATGATGAGTGCTCCCATCAGACGTGTCGAAACACCCCACGACGTCGCCCAGACGTATTCGAGCTTGTTTTCTTTGTTAAGATATTTCACGTCAAACGCTTTCGCGAAATTCTGACCGAGGAAATGCGACGTTCCTGCCTGTAAAGCCTTGCCGTCCTGCATCATTGCCTCTATGCAGAAAGTCTCCACGGCACCCGCGAAACGCTCGTTGGCCGATTTTATTCCACGTATGACAGGTACCGCCATGTATTTCTCGGCGAAATCGGCGTAAACACCAAGCATTTTCTCGGCTTCAGCCATAGCCTCCTCACTGGTGGCATGAGCGGTGTGCCCTTCTTGCCAAAGGAACTCGGCCGTGCGAAGGAACAGGCGCGTGCGCATCTCCCAACGAACCACATTGGCCCACTGATTGCATAAAATCGGGAGGTCACGGTAACTCTTTATCCAATTTCTGTATGTGTCCCAGATGATTGTCTCAGACGTCGGACGAACTATCAACTCCTCCTCCAATTTCGCCTCCGGATCAACGACAATACCGGGGCCGTCGGGGTTTTTCATCAGACGATAATGCGTCACGACGGCGCATTCCTTGGCAAAACCCTCAACGTGGCTCGCCTCCTTGCTGAAGAAACTCTTCGGGATAAAAAGCGGGAAATACGCGTTGACGTGCCCCGTCTCCTTGAACATCTTGTCGAGAGCGTCATGCATGAACTCCCAAATAGCATATCCGTAAGGCTTTATCACCATACAACCTCTCACTGCGGAACTCTCCGCCAACTCTGCTTTATTCACAATATCATTATACCATTGCGAATAATTTTCTTGACGTGTTGTAATTTCTTTTGCCATTTTTAAAAGTTTGGTACGATTTTTGTTAGTTTTTCAGTGTGCAAAATTACAAAAATTTTTGCAATGTACTAATAAAAAGGTGAATTATTATGAAAAGGTCAATCATCATCATCGCAGCCGCCACAATGTTGCTAACCGCTTGTGCATCAAGCCATAACGTAATCAATGACGACGCCTATTACTCGCCATTCGACAAAGATTCTCAATTCGACCAGACGCTCGTGACATCAAACTACGGCTATTTCAACTCAAATACCGTGAAGTCAGATAATCATAGCATCTACAAGGAATACGCAGTGACCGACAGCGTCGAGCGCGTGGTTGACACCGTTTTTATCGTGGAAGACAATCCCGAGACAGTCGTCACCCTTGAATTAGGCTCCAGCTTTGACTTCGGATGGCCTTATTCTTATTACTACGGCTGGGATCCTTATTGGTATCCTTACTACAGCTACAGACCTTATTACTGGTCATATTCAAGCTTTTACTGGGGAATGTACATGGGATCATATTGGGGCTGGGGAGGCTACTATCCTTATCATCCACATCATCCGTATAATCCGTATCACCCGCATAATCCGAACGGATTCAACAACAGCCATCATGGCCCGATTCATCATGGAGGAGGCATAGTGAATCCTATTAATAATAGGAGAAACAGCAACAATATAAGCCGGCCATCGGAAACAACAAGAAAGTCGCAGTCAACAGTAAGACCGACAAACACAAGCCGTCCGACAAACACAAATCGCCAGACAAACACAAATCGTCAGTCAAGCACAAGTCGTCCGACAAGCACAAGCCGTCCGACAAGTACAAGTCGTCCGACAAGTACAAGTCGTCCGACAAATACAAGTCGTCCGACAAGTACCACGACACAGCAGAACAAGAATTACACTCCGGCGAACAGCAACCGCCAGACGCGCTCAAGCTCAGAATATGTGAGGCCAAACAACACTTCAAGGCCAAACAACAACACTTCAAGGCCAAACAACAACACCGTGAGACAAAACAACAGCCAGTCCAGCAGCTCCCGCTCATCGAGCAGCTCTTATTCATCACCAAGAAACAGCGGAGGCTCGGGCGGAGGCTCAGTCAGAAGCTCAGGAGGAAACTCAGGAGGCGGCTCAAGAAGCGGAGGAGGCAGAAGATAATTTTTGAAAATATGAGTTTATTAAGTAAATCGATTTAAATTTGATGAGTTATGAAAAGGATATTATTGATAATCACTATATTGGCACCAATGTTTTTGATGGCGCAGACCGAAAACGACATGCTTGACTTCTCGACAGTTTATTACCAGGGAACAGCAAAAAGCGCGGCTATGGGCAACGCCATCGGCGCCGTAGGCTCTGATTTCTCGGCAATATCAATAAACCCCGCCGGTCTGGGCCTCTTCAGGAAATCGTATGTCGTCTGGACACCTGAGTTCTATTTCACCTCAACAGACTCGAAATACAAAGGCTCCAACGGCCTCGACCGCACCTTTAAAGTCCCGATGAACAACCTCGGACTCTCATGGACACAGGAAATAAACGGAAACAAACTTAGCAGCATCAGTTTTGCGTTGGGAATCAACAAGTTGAACAATTTCACCTTCAACTCATACGCCAAAGGCTACAATGCTAACACATCTCTTGTTGATGCATATTTTTCAGAAATGGAAGCCAACGGCATCTTGAATGAAAACGATTTGGAGAATTATTCCCCGAATGCACTGTATCCATTATATTATACTGGTGTCTTCGGCATTGACGAGGATGGTTATTCCACCGATGTCCCAGCAGGCGGAATAAATCAGCAATACGGTGTAAACAAAATAGGCTACTCACGCGAGTTCACATTCGCATCCGGCTTTAATTTCAACGAGAAATTCTTCTTGGGAATATCAGTTGGCGTGCCATATTTCGACAGAACCGTGACTATGGAATACAAGGAAACCAACCTCTCTAATGACGTTTTCAAGAACTGGAGACAGACTGAATACATCAAAAACTCCGGCTGGGGACTGAACGCCAAAATCGGCACCATCGTATATCCCGCGCAGTGGCTGCGTCTCGGTGTGGCATTCCACACGCCATCGTTATACGAGGTGACCGAGAGCTGGTACACCGACACAAACTCATCATTCAGCGACGGCAACTACAGCTATCAGTCGCCGACAGGCACATACGATTACACAGTAACCACCCCATGGCGGCTCAATGCCAATGCAGCCGTCATTTTCGGCAACTTCGGCATGATCACAGGCGACTACGAATATGTCGATTACAGCAAGATGCGCGCCTCAAGCCATGACTATGATTATTCAGGGCTCAACGATTACATCAGTGAGTTGTACAACAGCACGTCAAACATCAGGATAGGAACGGAATGGCGTTGGGAGACATTCGCTTTCAGAGCCGGATACGCCATCTACGGCAGCCCATACGGATTTGACAAAGAAGCGTTGCGAACCACTTCATACTCATGTGGTTTCGGCTACACATACCACGACTTCAGCATTGATATGGCATATGTCTTCAGTCAACGCAAAAACTCTTACGACCTCTATTCGCAATACTCGTTTTATCCGGCATACTATGGCGAAAACGGCGAGTTTGTGGACGAGACAACAATAAAAGAGACGACCAACATCAATCAGGTGGTCATCTCTTTTAAGCTCAGATTAGACTGATAGAATCAGTTTTTCGCACCGTATTGGTCGATGATGTCTTGGTCAACCAAGATACGTCCGCAGTATTCGCACACGATGATTTTCTTGTGGATGCGGATGTCGAGTTGGTGTTGCGGAGGGATTTTGTTAAAGCATCCGCCGCAAGCGTCACGTTCGATTTTCACTACCGCCAAGCCGTTTCTCGCGCCTTTTCTGATGCGTTTGTAGGCGGCGAGCAGACGATCTTCAATCAAAGCCTCGCTTTCTTTCGATTTCTCAACAAGTTCTTCCTCTTCTTTCTCAGTCTCCTCAACGATGGAATTGAGTTCCGACTGTTTCACCACGAGGTCGTTTTTACGATCGGCGAGTTTTTTCTCGGTTGCCTCGAGATTTGCCTTGATGTCTTCGATTTTTATTGTCGCCTCTTTGATTCTCTTCTCACAGAGCTGAATCTCAAGTGATTGATATTCAGTCTCTTTAGTCAAAGAATCGTATTCACGGCTGTTACGCACCTGGTTTTGTTGCTCCTCGTACTTCTTAATCAAAGACTGTGTCTCTTTGATTTTGATTTTGTAGTTGGTGACATCGGTGTTGAATTTTTTCAGGTCAGTGTTGTAGTTCTCGATACGTGTTTCGAGACCGGCCACCTCGTCTTCAAGGTCTTGCACTGCTTCCGGCAGCTCACCGCGCACGATGCGAATCCTATCTATCTTTGAATCAATCTGTTGCAGGGTGTAAAGTGCAACAAGCTTTCTTTCAACGGTAACTTCAATCTGTTCTTCCTCGTTGAGTTTAATTTCTTGATTATCAGACATTTATATTAAATTTTATATTTATACAAAATAGTTTATCGAGTTAGTTTTCACGTTTGAAATTGAAACTGCAAAGTTACAAATTTTTTTTGAAATAGCATCAGCAATTAATTCTTTTGTAAATTGTTCCGTCTCGTAATGTCCGGCGTCAACCAAAAGAAGTTTGCCATCTGCCTCGAAAAAGTCGTGATATTTGACATCACCTGTGATGTAAGCGTCTGCTTTACAACGTTTTACGTTATCGAGCAAGAAAAATCCCGAGCCGCCGCACACAGCCACTTTTTTTATTTTTTTACCTAAAAGTTCTGAATATCGAAGAGCTTTCGCGTTGAGATTATTTTTCACTAAAGCCAAAAATTCGGTCTCATCGAGTGCGTTTTCAAGTTCTCCCACCATGCCTCCGCCCGTCGTCACGTCTTCTTCAACCTGCATCGGCTCTAAAATCTCAAGGTTTTTCAGCCCTATTCTATCGGCGAGCCATTTGCTCACGCCGAGATAGCTGTTGTCGAGGTTGGTATGCATGCAAGCGATGGCGATGTCATGTTTTATCGCTTTGATGACAGTCCTCTCAATTGTATTTTCTGGTAAAAGATGTTTCAATGGCCTATAAATCAACGGATGATGGCTTATCACGAGATGGAAGCCCTTTTCTATCGCCTCATCGACCACGGCTTCAGTCACATCGAGAGCGATTAAAGCCTTGTCAACCAACATATTAGCATCTCCAACAAGGAGACCGGCATTGTCCCACGACTCCTGCCAGCTCAGCGGAGCGATGTCGGTTATGCAGCCTATAATTTCACTAACTTTATTCATGTCGAAATTTTTTGCTAAAATAATAAAAATAATAATGTGTTGATTAAAAATATTTTGTATATTTGTACGTTTTAATTAAACCTATGAAAAGATTGCTTGCACCGGTATCATGGATTTATGCGATTGTGTTGTACATTCGCCACAAGCTATATGACTGGGGCATACTGAAATCGCGCAGTTTCAGCGTCCCCACAATCTGCATAGGGAACCTTGCCTTGGGTGGCACGGGCAAGACACCGCACACCGAATATCTGATAAGGATGTTGCGAGACAAAGTGAACGTGGCGGTTTTAAGCAGAGGCTACAGACGGAAGTCAAAGGGGTTCATTCTTGCCGACGAAAACAGCACACACGAGCAAATTGGTGACGAGCCGCTTCAATATCGATTGAAATTCAACGACATAACTATCGCCGTTGACGAAGACAGGTGCGATGGTATCTCAAAACTGATGCACTTGGAGAATCATCCCGACGTGGTGCTTCTTGACGACGCCTTCCAGCATCGGAAAATAAGGCTGGGGTTGAACGTGCTGCTCACTGAATATTACAATCTGTACAAAAACGACATGCTTGTGCCGGCGGGACATCTGCGTGACATAAAAACAGCGGCAGACCGCGCTGACATCATCATAGTGACAAAATCGCCAAGGGTGTTGCTGCCATACGACAAACGCAACGTGATAAATGTCATAAATGCGAAACCTTATCAGAAGATTTTCTTCACTTATATTGATTTCCAACCACTTAAGCCTGTCAATGAAAAGGCAAAGAACATTAATTTCGAGGACATCAAATCAGTGTATCTGTTCTGCGGGATAGCTAATCCTTATACACTTGAAGATTATCTGAAAAGAAAGTTCAATACATTGATAATCAATTATTTCAGCGACCATCACTCATACAATGACAGCGATATTGACGAGATAATAAGCGGTTACGACAGTGTGATTGGCAAAAATAAAATGATAGTGACAACAGAAAAAGATTTAATGCGTATAACAAATTCTTCCTATCTGAACAGATTCAACAACATACCTCTATTTGTCATCCCGATTGAGGTGAGATTCAACGACAATAAGGAAGAAGAAACTTTTAACAATTTGATTTTGAATTATGTTGGAAAAAATTCTTGAGACAGTAGATTTTATCAAATCTAAGACAAATTTTTTTGAGCCTGAAGTGGGCATAGTGTTAGGCTCAGGCTTGGGCGGACTTGTGAATGTTATTGACACTCAATATTCTATACCATATTCAGAGATTCCAAACTTCCCTATTTCGACGGTACAAGGTCATCAAGGCAGGCTGATAATGGGAACTTTGAGCGGGAGAAAGGTGATTGCCATGCAAGGTCGTTTCCATTATTATGAAGGCTACAGCACCAAGGAGGTCACATTCCCGATTCGAGTGCTTAAATATTTGGGAATCAAGCTGTTAGTGCTTTCAAACGCCAGCGGAGGCATCAACCCTGATTTCAGAGTGAGCGACATAATGTTCATCACCGACCATATCAACCTGCTACCGAATCCGCTGGTAGGCAAGAACGACGAGCGTATCGGGACACGTTTCCCTGAGATGAGTGAGGCATATAACAAAAACGTTATAGCTTTTGCCGACGAAATCGCCAAAGGGTTGAATATCAAGGTGCAGCATGGCGTTTATGTAGGCGACACGGGTCCGACCTACGAGACACCGGCAGAATATAACTATTATCGCGTCATCGGGGGCGACTGCGTAGGAATGTCAACGGTGCCTGAGGTCATAGTGGCGCGTCACTGCGGATTGCCGGTGTTCGCGATGTCAATCATCACCGACCTCGGAGGCAAAGACATAGCGGTGCAGGTGACACACGAAGAAGTCATCAACGCAGCGAATGTGGCAGAGCCTAAGATGACAGCCATCTTGAAGGAGATGCTCCGACGTTTGGACGAGATAAAATATTGACAATCGACGGTTAAGATGATTTATTTCGTTACAGACTTCCATCTCGGAGTTCCATCATTGGAAGACAGCCTGAGGCGAGAGAAAATGCTTCTCGAGTTTCTCGACTCCATCAAAGGATCGTGCGAAGAACTTTTTCTGATGGGCGATTTGTTCGACTTCTGGTACGAATACAAGACCGTTGTGCCACGCGGACATGTGCGTCTCCTGGGGAAATTGGCGGATTTCATCGACAGCGGCATCCCGGTACATCTCTTCGCCGGCAACCATGACCTGTGGACGTTCTCATATCTTCAGGAAGAAATTGGTATTCAAGTACATAGAGAGCCCGAGGTGATGATTCTCAAAGGCAAGAAATTCTTCCTTGTGCATGGCGACGGGCGAGGCGAAGGCGACAAGGGTTACAAATTCCTGAAAAGGGTGTTTGAAGGCAAGTTCAACCAATGGCTTTTCAGACATATACACCCCGACTTCGGCATCAGAGTGGCATTGAAATGGTCTCATAATCATAGAGTTAAGAAACTTAAGAAGGAAGCGGAAGGCGATTTTTACAAAGATGTGGAGAACACTCGCTTGTACAAATACGCATTAGCCGAGGCGCGGAAAGACCCGACAATTGACTTTTTTGTGTTCGGGCACCAGCACAAACCCATGCAATACAAGACAGGCGAGCGCGCGCTGACAACGGTGGTCGGCAACTGGATCTGGGACTACACTTACGCGGAGTTTGACGGAGAAACAATGTCCCTCCGTCATTTCGACTGAAGCGAAGCGGAATGGAGAAATCTAATCCAAACGTAATAGTTAAATTGTTAATGACGTTATAATTGAAAATTTAAAAAAGTTATTAATATGAATAAAATTCAAAATTACATCAAGGAAAACGAACAGCGTTTTTTGGAAGAGTTGTTCGGGCTGATTAGAATCCCTTCTATCAGTTCGGAATCGGCGCACAAACCTGACATGGTCAAGGCGGCCGAGTATTGGAGAGACAGCATCTTGAAGGCCGGGGCAGACAAGGCGGAAGTGATGCCTACTGAAGGCAACCCGATTGTTTACGGTGAGAAAATCATCGACCCGAAGCTCCCGACAGTGTTGGTTTACGGTCATTATGACGTGATGCCTGTTGACCCCATTGAGCTATGGAACACCGACCCGTTTGAGCCAGTCATCAAAGACGGCAAGATCTGGGCTCGCGGTGCCGACGACGACAAAGGGCAGGCTTTCATGCATGCCAAGGCTTTTGAGACGATGATTCAGACCGGCACCCTGCCTTGCAACGTGAAATTCATGCTCGAAGGCGAGGAAGAGATTGGCTCCGGAAGCCTCTCGAAATGGATTGAGGAGTACAAAGACTTGGTGAAGGCCGATGTCATCTTGGTTTCCGACACCAGCATGATTTCGCACGACACGCCGTCTATCACAACAGGACTGCGCGGTTTGGCATATTGGGAGGTTGAAGTCACCGGACCTGACGCCGACCTGCATTCAGGGCTTTTCGGCGGTGCCGTCGCCAACCCATTGAACACTTTGTGCGAGATGGTGGCCGGCGTGATGGACGAGAACAACCACATCACCATCCCTCATTTCTATGATGACGTGGTAGAATCATCCGAGAAAGAGCGCGAGATGCTCAACATGGCACCTTATAACGAGGAAGAGTTCAAGAAATCGTTGGGCGTGAAGGCCTTACGAGGCGAGAAAGGATACACCAAGATTGAGAGGGTTGGCATCCGTCCGACCTTCGACTTATGCGGCATCTGGGGCGGTTACACTGGCGAGGGCTCGAAGACGGTGCTCCCATCAAAGGCTTACGCCAAGATTTCATGCCGCTTGGTGCCGAACCAGGATCATGAGAAGATTGGCAAGCTGTTTAAAGAGTATTTCGAGAGCATCGCCCCTGACTATGTGACTGTCAAGGTCACTACATTACATGGTGGCGAAGCATACGGCTGTCCGATAGAGCTTCCGGCATACAAGGCGGCGGAGCAGGCATATTTCGACACCTACGGCAAGCTCCCCATCCCGATGAGAAGCGGCGGCAGCATCCCGATTATCGCAAGATTCGAGAAAGTGTTGGGAATCAAATCAATCTTGATGGGCTTCGGACTTGGCGAAGATGCCATCCACTCACCGAATGAGAACTACAGACTCGACCATTTCTTCAAAGGAATCGAGACTATCGTGCAGTTCTATCAGCATTTCGCGGGTTAGCCGTTAGCTACTCGTTGATATTCCTCACTGAGACGCCGTTTTTGAAATTGTCGAGACCTTCTTGCAGGAACTTCACGAAGCCGTCTTTGTCGAGATTATAGGCTCGCGGTTCGTGAAGAAGTTCGCCGTTATGTCCCATGAGGCAATAATAAGGCTGGGCGTTGGTGCCGAATTTTGAGATTTGGAAATCGGCATATTTGCGTCCTATGGTCTTTTTGCGAGACTCCCACACACGGTTCTTCGCTCTGCGAGGCCCCCACACGGCGCTGCGCTTCGTGCGGGGATAGTAGGATAGTGTGCCTCCGGCACACAAATGAACATTCACTTTTTGTGAATGTTCAAAAAACCTTTTGTATCATCGAATTGTTGTTCATTTATCATGATTTTTCATTCGCAAAATTACAAAATTAATCGTAATTTTGCACTTTAATTTGAAAATTTTGACATGAACTCACTTATACCCTTATTTCTTCTGCTAATCGGCTTCGCCGCACTCATTCTCGGCGCTAATTGGCTCGTGAACGGCGCCACTTCTATAGGCGTTAAGGCCAAGTTGTCGCCGCTCATCATCGGGTTGACGATTGTGGCATTCGGGACATCGTTGCCTGAGATGATAGTCAATGTGTTTGCGTGTATCAAAGGCAGTCCGGGGTTGGCTATCGGCAACATCATCGGGAGCAACACCATGAACATTCTGCTTATTTTGGGTGTCAGCTCGATGATTTATCCTATTGACGTGAGCAGAATCTCTATACGACGCGACATCCCGGCAGGATTCATCGCCACCTTCGCTATCACCTTGATGGCCAACGACTTCTTCAGAGGCACCTCGGCAACGATAAACTGGATTGAAGGCTTGGTGCTGCTTCTGATGGGGTTCGGATATCTTTACCTTACCTTTAAGAAAAACGATGAGAGCACCGACACAGATAATACCGAAAACTCTGATAATCAGGAACTTCCTTGGGGCAAGACTGTTTTAGAGCTTGTTTTGGGAATAGTGGGACTATACATCGGAGGCGAACTCGTCTCGCAAAACGCGCAGGTTCTTGCTTTACGCTGGGGCATGAGTGAGAGCACAGTCGGCTTGACAGTGGTCGCCACAGCCACTTCCCTGCCCGAGCTTATCACTTCGATAGTGGCTGCACTGAAAAAGAACTCCGGCATCGCCATAGGTAACGTGCTGGGTTCCAATATCTTAAACATCTTCATTGTGCTTGGCATCAGTTCGTTGATAACGCCTCTGCCGTTCGACACGAAGATGAATCAGCAGTTGATGATACTGTTTTGCGCCAATGCCATCATGTTAGCGACGATATTCTCCGGGTCGGGGCGAAAAATCTCGCGTTTTGAAGGCTCGTTGCTGACATTAGGTTACGTCGCCTTCATGCTATTTAGCCTCTACAACTAACACATTATCGTTTTTGAGACGCACCTTGAGCCAGCGTTCTATCTGGCTGTGCAGCAACGAATCTACCGGCTCGTCGCTGTTGATATAAGCGATAATCTGCTCAACCTGCGCGTCTGATTCGGCATTGACCACCGAGCCGCGTGTGATGCTCACATTGGTGATTTGCGGATGCTGGGCAAACAGCTCTTGCGCTATTGCCTGAACGGGAATTTCCTTGCCCGCATAGTCGCCAAGGCGTGCGTTGAGCCGTGCTATGCTGTCGTTCAACATCTTGATTTCCTTGTCGGTATGCTCGTAAATACCCTTTAAAATCTCAGCTTCCGAGAGGTTTTCACGTACCACGGTGGCGTCTTCATGGATGATAATCTGGTTGCGCATGATGCCATAATCTTCAGCATTTCGGTAAAGATTCTCCTTCGCCTCAGCGGTGAGTGCGTCGCCTGCCACAAAAATATCGATAGTCTGCTTTTTGCGAGTGTAGGTCGTCTTGTAGTCATAAACGAAGCTCTTTCCGATATTTTTGTTGTTTTGCACGAGATTTGTTGCGTGAATCTTGAAATTATTCTCTTTCACCACGTTGATGGCTGTAATGATACTCGGCAGAATCACTATCATCAATATCACGACGTACCAGCTTTTCGACAGACGCTGATGCTTCTCGTCGGCGGTCTGCACTGCCGGGAATTTTAAAAGCTTGACGGCCAGGAATGTAGCCAATCCGATAAAGATAGTGTTAATCGTGAAGAGGTACAACGCGCCACCCATAAAGGTGAAATTGAGTCGCGAGATGCCGTAGCCGATGGTGCAGAGCGGAGGCATGAGGGCCGTGGCAATGGCGACACCTGATATCACGGTGCCTTTCTCCTTCCGCGAGGTCTCGATGATGCCGGCGAAACCGCCGAACAACGCTATCAAGACATCATAAATGGTGGGGTTGGTGCGCGCGAGCAGCTCCGAAGGGTTTTCCAGCGTCAGAGGGCTTAAGATGAAAAACACCGATGAGGCTAACACGCTGATAGCCACCATGATGGCGAAGTTTTTCAACGACTCCATCAAAAGGCTCTTGTCCTCAGTGCCGAGACCGAGTCCCATGCCCAAAATAGGGCCCATGACCGGCGAAATCAACATGGCGCCGATGATGACCGGAATGGAGTTGACGTTCAATCCGACTGACGCTATGACAATGGCACAGGCCAAGATGATGACGTTGGGACCTTTAAACGCGATGTTGTTTCTAATTGAAGTGTCGGCTGTATGATAATCGACATACTCTCTGAGGTTGACGAGAGCCACAAGTCTTCTAACGTGTCTGTTCATGGTTATACATTTTAATTATGAATTATTTCACCCAAATCTGAGTACGTCCGAGCCATCCCCGCTTATCGAGAGAGCCTCTGACGCTCAATGTGTTATCTTTATTATTATATGAAATCTTACCATAATAGGTCTTATTCTCATGCGGCTCGAACAGCGTTCCGCCTACAAGTTTGCCGTCTTCCTCCCTGAAATCCTTCACAAGGACAAGTCCGATATATTGGAGGTCGAACAACTCTTTGCCTTTGTCAAATACGCGTGTGGTCTTGCCATAATAAAGACCGTTGTCACCTTCATAAAATAAAATAACAGCCTCCGTCTCGCCTGTTTTGTCGTTAACAGTACGCCATTCGCCCAAGATTTTTTCAACCTGAGCATTGGAAATCAATGTGATAGCGAAAAACAATATGGTCAAAAATATTTTCCTCATCATAATAATTTTTGCAAAGATAGTCATTTTTTGTCAAACAGCAGCTTTTCGATTACGACGGGGAAATTTTCCTGCTCCAAGATATGTATCTTCGCTGCCACATCGTCGGGTGTGTCGGATGCTTTCAACGTCACTGTTTTCTGGAAGATAATATCGCCGCTGTCATATTTCTCGTTGACGTAATGTATCGTGATGCCCGACTCTTTCTCGTGTGCTGCAACAACTGCCTCGTGGACGTAATGTCCGTAGAAGCCCTTGCCGCCATATTTCGGCAGCAAAGCCGGATGGATGTTGATGATTTTGTTAGGGAAGGCGTTGATGAGGTTCTGTGGGATAAGCCACAGGAATCCTGCCAAGACGATGAGGTCGATGTCGAGAGACTTCATCCGCTCGACAAACGCATCGCTGTTGAAATAGTCTTTATCGACCAACAACAGCGGTATGCCGAGATTCTTGGCCCGTTGGTTGGCGTAAGCCTCCTTGTTGTTACTCACAACGCATGCCACTTCCACCTCCGGATTCGTGGCGAAATAGTCAGCTATGCGCTGCAAATTGGTGCCGCCACCCGAAACAAAAATCGCTAATCGTTTCATTGTCAATCAACATTATCATGAAGGAATGAGTTCTCCTCCCGCAGTCCCGACTCCTTATTCACAGAATAATGCGACATCTCGTCTTGTGGTTTCTCGATCTTCACTCCCATGCGTGCGTACGCCGGGATGTTTTCCAGCCTCTCCAGATTCGACTGGTTTTTGAAATCAGAGTTGAACGACATGAAGCGCTGACGGCGCAACATCTCTTTCTGGTCGAGCTGTCTGACAGGTTTTGTCTCCACCTTGACTGCAGTAACTATCTGATTATCAGTTAAGTTTGTAACTCCCGGAACGTCCACGTCATCGTCATCCGACGAGAAGGGGTTGTCGTATCTCTTAACCGAAGGACCGGCAGATCCGTTGGCATCAGATTGCTCCGGACTTATTCTTTTGACGAAGATACCGCTGTCGCTGTCGTTGTCGAAAACGGTGTCGTCATGTGTTTTCTCCTTGACATTCAGTGATTTATCGTCATCATACAGCTCATAACGTTTCACCGGTTGTGAAGGCTCGTCTTTCTTCGTCTTCATCTGTTCCTCATCATGTTTGATGATGACACGAATCTCTTCTTCAGGTGTCACCTTGCCATTCTCGGTGTCGTCAAAAACCATGTTGACCGATGGTCTTATCGGTTCTTTTGACGGGTCTTTAATCTTATTGTCGGCGAAGGTATAGACCTTATGCACCTCTTTCGAGTCATCTTTCACGTCGCCGAACCCTGTAGCGATAAGTGTGACGCGCAGTCCGTCTTCGAGTGTCATGTCTTCGCCGTTGCCCCATATTATCTCGGACACCTTGCCGGTAGCTTCCTGCACATATTCGTTAATCTCGGTCACCTCGTCGAGTTTCACCTCTTCTGTACCTGATGTGATATAAACGAGGATATTCTTTGCTCCGGTGATATCCGAGTCATCGAGCAGTGGCGAGTGCACAGCCTCTTCCACGGCGCGCAACGCCCTGTCGTTGCCCACGGCGTAGCCTGAGCCCATGATAGCCTTGCCGCTGTCGCGCATGACGTTGTTGACATCTTCGAAATCGACGTTGACGTAGCCTGTCACGGTGATTATCTCCGCTATGCCTTTGGCGGCTATCTTCAGCACGTCGTCGGCTTTCTTGAAAGCGTCGGTGAGTTTCATGTTGCCATATTCTTCCCGCAGTTTGTCGTTGCTTATGACGAGCAGAGCATCGACGTGTTTACGCAGTTCCGCTATGCCTTCCGTCGCCTGTTGTTGTCGGCGTTTACCCTCGAAGCTGAACGGCAGTGTCACTATGCCCACGGTGAGTATTCCTAACTCACGTGCTATCCTTGCCACCACCGGTGCCGCTCCTGTGCCGGTGCCACCGCCCATACCTGCGGTGATAAACAGCATCTTAGTGTCGCCTTCGAGTGCCTCGCGTATTTTATCCTCTGTCTGTTCCGCTGCCTTACGTCCCTCCGACGGCACGTTGCCGGCTCCTAAGGCATGGTCGCCGATGTGCAGCTTGTTCTCTACAGGGCTTTTCTGTAAGGCCTGGTCATCGGTGTTGCAGAGTATGAAATCCACGCCCGTGATGCCTTCGGAAAACATGTGCGTGACAGCGTTGCTGCCGCCGCCGCCCACACCCATCACCTTGATGATGTTGGGTTTCTCTTCCGGTTCGTCAAATCTTACTATGTCACTCATCTTTTATTGTTTTAATCGATTTTCTCATTTTCAAACTCATCTTCCTTAAGGAAACGTCCGGCGAAGCCCGTGACGATGTTTTCCCACCACGACTTCTTCGCGCCGCCTTTGGCGTTGTCTTTACCTCCTGCGTTCACCGTCTCCTCAGCGGGCTGTTCGGTGATTATCGGGCCGTTGTTGCCGACTGCCTGGCCGTGTTTCAACGCGTTCTCATAACGGGCGATACCTTCTATCACGAGGCCCACGCCTGTTGAGTACATCGGGCTTGCAAGCTCCTCGGCGGTGTCGTTGGCGAGGTATTCGTTGGGGTATCCGATACGCACGTCGAGACCTGTCTTGAATGCCGCCAGCTGCTGTATATGTTTCATCATGGCACCGCCACCTGTGAGAACGATGCCTGCTATGAGCTTATGCTCGCTGTTGACCTTCTGTATCTCGTTGTTCACTATATCGAAAATCTCGCTCAGACGCGCCTGAATAATCGACGCCAAGGTCTTGAATGATATCTCTTTAGGCTCTCTGCCGCGGATTCCCGGGATGGAGACGACCTCGTCGTCGCGGTTCTCCGATGCCACCGCCGAGCCGAACTTCACCTTGATTTCCTCCGCGTGTTTCTTGATTATCGAGCAGCCTTGACGTATGTCTTCTGTTATCACGTTGCCGCCAAAGGGGATGACCGCCGTGTGATAGATGATGTTGTCGTAGAAGATGGCGATGTCGGTGGTGCCGCCGCCTATATCGACGAGGGCCACGCCCGCCTCTTTCTCATCCTCGCCTAACACTGCCTCCGCCGAGGCGATAGGCTCGAGTATCATGTGTTCCATCTCCAGACCCGCCTGCTTGATGCAAGTCACGATGTTGCGCGCCGCCGCCACCTGGCCTATTATGACATGGAAGTTGGCCTCCAGCTTGCTGCCCAGCATGCCTTTAGGATGACGGATGCCCATCTCGTCATCGACGATATACTCCTGCGGGATGACGTCGATGATCTCCTCACCCGGCGTCATGCCGAGTTTGAAGACGTCTTGCCGCAGTCTGTCGATTTCCTCCTCGGTAATCTCCACGTTAGGATTGTCGCGCATCAGCACGCCCCGATGCTGCACGCTCCTGATGTGATGGCCGGCGATGCCGACATTGACCGTCTTGATTTCAATATTAGACTGCTCAGAGGCCATGTCAACAGCCCTGCGGATGGCATTCACGGTCTCCTCAATGTTGAAAACCATGCCGCGTTTAACACCCGTCGATTCCGTCTTGCCATAGCCACGGATAACGATTTTACCATTCTCAACTTTTTCGCCGACAAAACAGGCGATTTTTGTAGTGCCAATGTCAAGGCCTACGATGTACACAGGATTACTCATTATTTTTTAGTTTTATTTCTCGTACAAACGACTTGATTTTCAAAATTAAAATTGATGGCGCTGTATCCCTTCAGCTCCGGTGAGCCTTGCATCTTCTCAAAGAAATACTGCATATTCATAAGCTTCTCGTCAACATTGCTGTCGTCGCCAAGTATCACTTTCATATCCACATTGTTCATCACCATCTCGTAATCTTTACCGTCGTAATAAACCTGCTTCACGCAACACTTTGAATATGAATTGTTTAGCACCGATTTCATTACTTGATAAATCTTCGGCAAGTCGTTATTTTTATATTCCGCTCCATACACGCTCGCCGACTTGTCATTCAAAACCCTGAAATTCAGCATCCCGCTGCCGATGAGCAGATGTGCCGTGTAGCCGGGCTTGGCGGGATAGACATTGCCATCGTAATCAAGGAAAACGGACTGCCCGTTTTTGTTATAGACTCGCATAACAGGCTGACACTCAACGATATTCACAACTAAAATCTCATTAAAGGTGATGTTGGCGTCGGTATAAACAGCCCACGGAATCGATTTGAGATAGCTTCGCACGCTGTCAACCGGAATCTTGGTAATGTCTTTGTTGTTGACAGTATCGCAGATATTCATAATATCTTGATATACAGCGTCTTTGTCGATAAACCCATTTTCATCGGCTCTGTCGAGAGTCAGCTCCACGCCTTTCAAAGGATGCCCGACATAATCTCTGTGGGTAAAATACCAAAGGGCGGCAATCGCAATGATTGTCAGCGTCCAGACTGATATTTTAAGGAACTTATTCATTGTCAAGCATGTTTTCTATTTGTGGCACAAAACGGTCGATGTCACCTGCTCCGACTGTCATTATCAATTCAGGTTCAATATCTTTTATGGTGTTCAGCAGCTCTTCTTTTGAGCATAGCATCTTGTGTTTCGCGGTAATCTTGTTGAGTAGCGCCGCCGATGTCACGCCATCGATAGGCAACTCGCGCGCGGGGTAGATGTCGAGGAGTATCACTCTGTCGGCAAGCGACAGGCTTTGGGCGAAACCGTCCATGAAGTCACGGGTTCTGGTGAAGAGATGTGGCTGGAAGACCACGGTCAGCTCTTTGTCGGCGAAAGCCTCGCGAGCCGCCGTCAACGCCGCTGTTATCTCCTCCGGATGATGCGCATAGTCATCGATGTAGATATGTCTATCATTGTTGACGCGTATGTCAAACCGGCGTTGCACGCCTCTGAATGTCGCCATGCCTTTTCGTATATCTTGTTCATTTACACCAAGATACGAACACATTATGATGGCGGCGAGCGCGTTTCTGACGTTATGCTTGCCGAATAGCGACATCTTAAGATCATGCAGGTTGCGCAGACTGCCGCATATCTTCTCATCGGATTCGACGAGTTTTTCCTCGGCGTTGATTTTCACTGAGAAACATGTCTCACCATCGCTCACGCTGATGTTCTCGGCTGTCACATCGGCGTTGTCGAGTCCGTATGTGATATGTCTTTTAGATGTTTTTATCGGCAGATTGGCATGATAAATCACGATACCGTCGTCGGAAGTCTTGTCCACGAACTCGTTGAAGCTCTCCACAAGATGCTGATAATCACCATATATGTCGAGATGGTCGGCATCGATGGAGGTCACTATGCTGATGTGAGGCGACAGTTTGAGGAAGGAGTGGTCAAACTCGTCGGCTTCCATCACCACGAACTCATCGTTCTCATTGCCAATCAGCACGTTGCTGTCGATATTGCGTGCTATGCCGCCTATGAATGCCGACAACCGCTTGCCTGCCGTCGTCAGGATATGTGTCACCAAGGCCGTCGTGGTCGTCTTGCCGTGAGTGCCTGCTATCGCGAGAGCTTTGTGTTGTCTTGACAGCATCCCGAGCACCTCAGCGCGTTTCACAACCTTGATGTTTTTCTCATGCAGATAATGCAGTTCCAACGAGTCAGATGGAATCGCCGGTGTCAGCACCGCCATGTCTGTATTCTCAGGAATAAGGCTCGGGTCGTCAACATAATGAATGCTAATGCCTTCATTTTCAAGACGATGTGTCAGGGGCGATGGGGTATGGTCATAGCCCGCCACGTCATAGCCCTTGGCTTTGAAATATCTTGCCAAGGCGCTCATCCCGATGCCTCCGATGCCTAAGAAATACAACATACCTTATCTATTTCATCCACAATATCTTCCGCTGCGTTTGGTCTTGCAAAGTTAGCAATATTTTCTTGCATTTGACAAATTTTTTCATCATTTTGCAACAAATTGAACACCGTAGGCAGAAGTTTCTCCGGCGTCTCGTCGTTTTTCACTATGATGGCGGCGTTTTTATCCACCAAACTCTGAGCATTTTTCGTCTGATGGTCTTCCGCCGCTGTCGGGAGCGGCACGAACACCACGGCTTTTTTCACTATCGAAAGCTCTGAAATCGACATGGCGCCGGCGCGTGATATCACCACATCGGCACAGGCGTATGCGAGGTCCATCCTGTCGATGAACACCGTCGGCTTGACTTTTTCTTCAAGTCCAAGTGCTTGTATCTCGTTATGCGCTTGTTCGAGATAATGTTTTCCGGTCTGCCAAATCATCTGATAGTCAACGTCTTTAAACATCGCAAGTTGTGCCGACACGCCTTTATTGATGCCGAGTGCGCCCTGGCTGCCTCCGACGAGCAGTATTATTGGCTTCTCGGGGTTCAGTCCGAAGAAGCTCGCGCCTTCGTCACGTTTGCCTTCCGTTGACACCACATTGTTTCTCAGCGGGTTGCCTGTCATGACGATTTTGTCTTTCGGGAACCATTTGTCCATATTGTCGTATGCCACGCATATCCTTGCCGCTTTGGGAGCCACTATCTTATTAGTCACGCCCGGGAATGAGTTCTGTTCTTGTATCACCACCGGTATGCCTTGTGATGTGGCTTTGCGCATGGTGGGTCCGCTGGCGAATCCGCCGACGCCTACCACCACGTCGGGTTTGAAGCGTTTCAAGATACGTCCGGCCTTGCAGAGGCTGCTTATCAGTTTGAGCGGGAAGCTCAGGTTGTCGAGCGACAGCTCTCGTTTGAACCCGCTAATCCACAGTCCTTCAATAGGATATCCTGCCTTTGGCACGCGGTCCATCTCCATCTTGCCTTTGGCGCCCACGAACAGTATCTCGGCGTCAGGGTGACGTCGTTTGAAGGCGTCGGCGATGGCGATGGCGGGGAAGATATGCCCTCCGGTGCCTCCTCCGCTAACTATAAGCCTCGGCGGTCTCGATTTCTGAGTCTCTTTCATCGTTATCAACTTTATCAATTTCTTTTGTCACACTGATTATTATCCCGATGGAAAGTCCGGTGAACAGCAGCGAGGTGCCGCCCATGCTGATGAACGGCAGCGGCTGTCCTGTCACGGGGAACAAGCCCACGGCGACGCCCATGTTCACTAACGCCTGCATCACGAGGCTGAATGCCAGCCCCATCGCGAGCAGCCCCCCGAAAGAGCGTGGCGCCCTCAGCATGATACGCGTCGCCCTATACAGCAAGATAAGGTAAAGCGACAGCACGAAGACTCCTCCCACAAGTCCGTATTCCTCCAAGATGATGGCGTAGATGAAGTCGGAATAAGGATGCGGGAGCACGTTGCGCTGCGTGCTCTTGCCCGGAGCCTTGCCGATGATGCCGCCGCCGGCGATGGCTATCTTCGACTGCATAACCTGGAAATTGGCGGTGTCGTCGGCGTCATCATCGCTCTTGCTGAAAAACCGTTCTATCCGGTTTACCCATGTCGCGCTGCGGTTGTCTTTCGAGAAGGCAAGCGACACCAACATGAAAATGCCTCCCGCCATCACGATGACGCCGATGAATCCGAGGATGTATTTCATCTTGACCTGACTCAAAAACATCATCACGATACACGTCGCGAAGAGCATGGCCGCCGTGGAGAGGTTCTCCGGGAATATCAGCCCTACGATTATCAATATCGGCAGCATCACCCTTATTGCTATCTCTTTATAGTCATCCAGACTGCCACGGCGCAGCGTCAGCACTCTGGCGAGGAAGCCGATGAGTGCTATCTTGGCGAGGTCGCTGGTCTGGAACGTCACGCCGGCTATGCCTATGACACGCTGGGCGTGGTTGAGGTTCTTCCCAAAGAAAAGGGTGTAAACAAGCAACGGAATCGACACCCAGAAGAGCAATAGCAGCAGCTTGGAGTATTTCCTGTAGTTTATCTGCGACGCCCCGAACATGCAGAGCAGTCCGAGCAGCAGCATCAGGGCGTGACGCAGCAGCACGAAGGCGTTGTTGCCGTTATAGCTTCTGTTTGCCACCGACTCCGAGGCACTGTAAACCGCAAGTAACGATATCAAGGTTAGGAATGCCACCACCACCCAAATGACCTTGTCGCCCCTAAACAGGTTTCGCACCTTATTTACCACCGTGTTTTCCATAACTTATTCTTTTGCCATCCTGACAAATGTCCTCTCCATTTTTCTGATTTCATTGTCGGGCATCACGCTGCCGGGTGAAAAAATCACGCAGTCGCCCGACATGGCTTTCTCCGACGCTATTCTCATCGCGTCTTCCATATTATCCGCCATGATGACGCCGTCGTGTACGAGACAGTCGAGTGCAGAGTGCATCGGCTCGACGTTGTCGCCAACACATATTATCGCCTTAACATGTTGACGCACAACGGGTATCATATCTTCATAGTCGCCGTTGCCCGCCAATGCTATCCACACCGTCGGCTCGTTGACGTTCTCTATCGAGAACCATGTCGCAGAGAGGCTCCTCGCCGCGCTGTCGTTGACGTATCTGACGCCGTTGCGCATGGCCACGAACTCGTTCCTGCGTTTGATATGCTCACAGTCCATGAAACTGTTTCTCAGCGTCTCCTTGCGTGCGTTGCAGATGCTCTGGTTGATGGTGAACGCAGTCGTTAAAATCTCTTTTCTTCTGCCTTGTTTGGCAAGCTGTTCAAGTGTCATAATATCTCTATTTTATCTTATCTTCAACGTCAAAATGGCGAATGTCACTAAAAGTATCGTCACAATCCAAAATCTTAATGTTATCTTCACCTCGTGATAAAGGTTTTTCGGGCCTTTGTACATCACCGTCGAGCTTGGGTCGGCGGCAAGCACCTGTTCCATCGAGGTCCTGAAGTGGTCGTGTATAGGCGTGCGTTTCCACACTCGCTGATGCAGGCCTTTTTTCTTTCCTGCTTTGTAATATGCCTTTTGAATGATGACGGAGCAGCTCTCCACGAGGAAGATGCCGCACATTATCGGCAGCAGCAGCTCTTTATGGATTATTATTGCCGACACAGCTATTATGCCGCCTATCGTGAGGCTGCCGGTGTCGCCCATGAATATCTGCGCCGGGAAGGAGTTGAACCACAGGAAGCCTATCAGTGCGCCCACGAAGGAGGCGAGAAACACCGCCACTTCCTCGCTGCCGGGGATATACATTATGTCGAGGTATCCCGACAGCACAGCGTTACTCGAGAGATACGCCAGCACGCCGATGCCTAACCCTATTATAGCCGAGTTGCCTGCCGCCATGCCGTCCATGCCGTCGTTGAGGTTCGAGCCGTTCGACACTGCCGCCACCACAATGACAGTCATTATGACAAAGAAAATCCAACCTGCCCAATATTTGTACGGCTCGCCCATGAAACTGAAAATGTCGGCATAGTTCAAGTTGTGGTTTTTAAAAAACGGTATCGTGGTCCTCGTTGACTTGACGTCCGGGCTTTTTATGACGATTTCCTTGTTGTCTTCGATGCGTGTCTCCACCGTCTCGTTCATCACCACTTGCGGACTGAAACGCAGCGTCAGGCCGACAATAAGGCCCAGCAGCACCTGCCCGAAAATCTTATACCATCCGTTAAGACCGTCTTTTCTCTTTTTGAAAGTCTTGATATAATCGTCGGCGAGGCCTATCCCGCCAAGGATGAGCGTCGTGACAATCATCAGAATCATATAGATGTTGTGCAGCTTGCCAATCAGCAGGCACGGCACCAATATCGACACTATGATGATTATTCCGCCCATCGTCGGCACGCCTTTTTTGTTCACGTTGAACGGGTCGGTCTTGGCATCACGTTGTGTCTCGGATATTTTTCGCCGTTTCATCATATTGATGAAGAAATTGCCGAACCACACCGATATCACCAACGAGACAATGATGGCGATGATGGCGCGCACGCTGACGTATTCGAGCACTCCCGCACCCGGCAGGCTGAATCGCATACTTAGATATTTCCAGATATAATATAACATCTCAACCTCCTATTTCGTTAAAAGCTTTCTCAAGTTCTTCTCTGTCATCGAAATGATGTTTCACACCCTTTATGTCCTGATATGTCTCATGGCCTTTGCCTGCCACGAGTATGATGTCGCCTCTCTTAGCCAACGCCACCGCCGTGCGTATCGCCTCGCGTCTGTCGGTGATGCACAACACCTTGTTGTAACACTCTCCCGGCACGCCTGCCTTCATCTGTCTGATTATCTCCTCAGGCTCCTCGAAACGCGGGTTGTCGCTGGTGATGATGAGACGGTCGGAGAGCCTCACCGCCGCCGCCGCCATCTTAGGACGTTTGTCGGCGTCACGGTTGCCTCCGGCACCTGCCACGGTGATGAGCATCTCGTTGTGTGTCCTTATCTCATTGATGGTTGACAGCACGTTCTCCAAGGCATCAGGGGTGTGCGCGTAATCCACTATGCCCACTATGCCGTCTTTGGAGCTTACCATCTGAAAACGTCCCGACGCGCTGTGTAGCTTGCTGACCTCCTGAAGCACCTCTTCCTCTGTCATGCCCAACAAGGCGGCGGCACCATAGATTGCCAAAAGGTTATACGCATTGAAACGTCCCACGAGGAATGTCGAGACGGCTTTGTCGTTGATTTTCATCTCCATGCCGTCAAAGTAACTCTCCATCACCCGACCCTTGAAATCGGCGTCATGCTTGAGCGAATATGTCTTTTTCACCGCCTTGGTGTTTTGCAGCATCACCATGCCGTTCTTGTCGTCGAGATTCGTCAGGGCAAACGCTGTCGCCGGCAGGTTGTCGAAGAATTTCTTCTTCGCGTCGCGATAGTTCGCCAATGTCTTATGATAATCCAGATGGTCTTGCGTGAGATTGGTGAAGATGCCGCCGTCGAAATGCAGACCCGCGATGCGGTCTTGGTCGATGGCGTGTGAGCTGACCTCCATGAAGGCATATTCGCAGCCTGCCTCCACCATCTGCGCCAGCAACGAGTTCAGCTCCAACTGGTCGCCGGTGGTATGCGTCGAAGGCACCACTTTCTTCCCGATGATGTTCTCTATCGTGGAGAGCAGCCCGCATACGTATCCTGCATCGGTGAAGAGACGGTATAGCAAGGTGGCTATGGTGGTCTTGCCGTTGGTGCCGGTCACGCCCACGAGATGCAGCTTCTCCGAGGGATTGCCGTAGTATTCCGATGCGGCGAGACCTAAGACCTCGGCGCTGTTGTCCACCACGAAATATCTCACTCCCGGCGTCTGTCGCTCCGGAAGACGCTCGCACACTATCGTGGAGGCGCCGTTCTCAACGGCTTTAGCGATGTATTCATGACCGTCAACCTGCGTCCCGCGCACCGCGAAAAACACGCTGCCCTCCTGACATTTTCTTGAGTCGAACTGCAAGTCCTTTGCTCCGTTTATAATCTCATTTATATCCATTATTTTATCATTTCCACTTTAAAAACTTTCAACTTTCAACTTCAGCGTTATTTCCTTCCCTTTCTCCAATCTCGTCCCTGCCTTCACGCTCTGGCTCTCCACCGTCCCTCTGCCGCTGAACCGCACTTTCCATCCCATAGTCTCTAAGAGATATACCGCGTCCATCACGTTCATGTTTCTCATATCCGGCACCACCTCGCTGTCGAGCTCGATGTTTTGTATTATGACGCCACCGTTTTTCGACGGGCTGACCTTCACCCAGTCGGAGCCCAGCTCGCTGTCAACCATCCTCACTCCCGCCATCTTGCAGTATTTGTTGACATCATCGTAATATGCCATCGATGCCTTGGTGTATTTGTCACAGTTGGCCGGGAAGTTCATCGTCTCATCGGTGATGCCGAGTTCGGTGGCATAAACCTTTTCCGCTATCTCTTTGAACACCGGTGCCGACACCGATGCGCCGTAGTATTTGCCTCCCATCGGGTTGCTTATCACCACGATGCAGGTGTATTTCGGGTCTTCTGCGGGGAAATAACCCACAAACGAAGCGGTATAGTTTTTCTTGTTATAGCTGCCGTTGCTGGCAATCTGCGCGGTACCTGTCTTTCCTGCCACCTGGAAGGCGCAGTCGTTCAAAGACTTGGCGGTGCCGTTCTCCACCACGCCGCGCAACAGCTCCTGCAATATCCTGATGGTCCTGTCCGACGCTATCTTCTCGTTGATGACGATGGTGTCGAAGGTCTTAACCACCTCGTTGCCACGACGTATCTCCTTCACAAACTGCGGCTTCACCATCCTGCCGTCGTTGGCGATGGCGTTGTAATATGTGAGCAGCGTGATAGGCGTCACCGTGAGCTCATAGCCTATCGACATCCAGGGCAGCGACACCTTCGACCATTGCCTGCTATTCGTGCTCTTTATATAAGGCTTTCCCTCTCCCTTGATGTCGAGGTTAAGCGGCTCGTTGATTTTTGTCTTGTAAATCAAATCGATGAATCGTTGCGGGTTGTTTTCAAACGCCTCGGTAGCGAGGTGTCCGAAAGCGATGTTCGACGACTCCCAGAAGCACTGTTTCACCGTCGGATGGCCTTCGCCCACCACATGCGAGTCGGTCATGATGCGGTTATGGAACTTCATCTTGCCGGTGTTGCCGAGGTTTAACTCCCTGTTGATGTTGAAGTTAGGGTCGTTTTCAAGCAATGCCGTCATGGTGATAGCCTTGAAGGTGGAGCCTGGTTCCACGTTCTCCGCGATGGCGAAGTTATACGACTCCTCGTATTTCTTTGTCAGCTCGTTATATTTCAACGATGCCATCACCTCCACGAATCCCGATTTCACATCCATCATGATGACACAGCCCTGCTGCGCCTCGTTGTCATGAAGGCATTTGCGCAGAGCCTCTTCCGCCACATCTTGAATCTTGACGTCGATTGAGGTGTAGATGTCGTTGCCGTTTGTGGGCGTCACATTTAACGATGCCGGCACGTCGATGAACCTACCTCCGTTGATGCGGCGGCGCATCTGCACGCCGTCCCTGCCGTTCAGACAGGTGTCGTAAGCACCCTCAAGACCCACCTTCACGGGATTCAAGGTGTCGCTGTTGTTCACATAGCCTATGACACGCATCGCGAGGTCACCATAAGGACGCTCGCGCACTAACTGTTTGTCCGGGATGAAGCCGTTGCCGAGCCGTTCCTTGAAGACAGGAAACGTCTTGATGCGCTCATACTCCTCCATTGTCAGCTTATTGGCAATCCTGATGTATCGTTTGTTGGCCTCACGCGCTTTCGTGAATTGACTGACGTACTGCGACTTAGTGCGTTTCCTCAGCATCTTCGAGAGGCTGTCGGCGAGTGCGCCTATCTCTTTGTCAAAGACATCCTGCGGCACCGCCACGGGGTCGAAATGCACATCGTAAACAGGTATCGTGGTGGCAAGCAACGTCCCGTTTTTCGAGAAGATATTGCCTCTCACCGCTGGCACCTTGACGATTTTCTTCTCTACCTTTTGAGAACTCTCAAGCAAGTCGTCTCTTTCAACAGTCTGAATCACAACGATTTTAGCGACAATAGCAATCCCTACCACGAGCATCAGCACGTAGATTAAAAGCACACGCCACACATCGCCGATATTCATCTTGCCCATAACTAATTCACATTTTTAATTGTTATCTTCTTCAATGGCTCGACCGACTCTTTTATCCCTTTGTCTTTCAACACCTTAGCCAATTCCGATTGCTTCGTCATCCTTATTATCTCCGACTTGTTGTAAATATATTCCACATGAAGGTCTTCCAGATGCTTAGTCTTGGTCAGCACCTCACGATTGATATCTTCCGCAATGTAAGTGTTTGTGATATAAAGCATTAGCAAAAACACAACATACAACACAAACGGCAGCTGCTTAATAACCGTTTTCTTTGAGAAGACATCACCTCCCAGATAATTGTTGAAAAACGAACCTCTCCTTTTATCTTTCATATCAAACTATTATTCCCGTTAACTCTAAACTCTCAAGATTTATTCACCAAAGGTGAATGCTTTCGCTTCGCTCAGTTCTCCACTCCGCTTCGCTTCGGTCGAAATGACAGCCCCACTCTCAACTCTAAACTCTAAACTCTCAACTCTCAACTCTCAACTCTCAACTCTAAACTCTAAACTCCCCTACCCTCAGCTTCGCGCTTCTCGCCCTGCTGTTTCTCGCGATCTCCTCATCTCCTGGCACTATCGGCTTGTGTGTTATTAATTTATAAGGTGTGTTTTGGTTTCCGAAGAAATCTTTTTCTATCACACCGTCTGCATTGCCGCTTCGCATGAAGTTCTTCACCATACGGTCTTCCAACGAGTGATACGACATCACCACGAGCCTTCCGCCCGGCTTCAACACCTCGGGGCATTGCGAGAGGAACGTCTCGAGTGCCTCCATCTCCTGGTTAACCTCTATCCTCAACGCCTGGAATATCTGCGCCAGCGTCTTGTTTTCCTGGCCTTTCGGCAGATGTGCCGCCACAGCGTCTTTCAAGTCCGTCGTCGTCTCCAATGGTTTGTATTCTCTTGCCGATGCAATGTCTCGGGCTATCGCCATGGCGTTTCTAAGCTCGCCATAACGCGAGAAAACGCCTGCCAGTGCCGTCACCTCGTATGTGTTCACTATGTTTGCCGCGTCAATGGGGTTGTTTCGGTTCATGCGCATGTCGAGACGTCCCTCAAAACGCGTCGAGAAGCCTTTCTCCGGCGTGTCGAATTGGTATGACGACACTCCCAAATCAGCTAAGATGCCGTCAACTTTGCTGTTGGCGTAAAGCTGAATGAAGTTCTTCATGTAACGGAAGTTCTGCGGGATGAAGGTGAAACGCTCGTCGGCGAAGGCGTTCCCTGCGGCGTCGGCATCCTGGTCGAAGGCATACAAGTGTCCGCCCTTGAGACGCTCAAGGATGGCTCTCGAATGACCGCCACCACCGAACGTGACATCCACATAGATGCCGTCCGGATTGATGTTCAGACCTTCGATACACTCGTTCAACAACACAGGATTATGATACATCGCGCAAAAATTTTATTCAAAATCAATATTTCCGAGTCTGTCCTCAAGCAGCTGCGCGAACTCGGCGTCGGTCATCTGCGCGTTGCTCTCGTCCATCTTCTCCTTTGCCCATATCTGCATCCTGTCGGGCAGCGAGGTGATGACCACCTCTTTCACCATCACGCACTTCGCCACGAGGTCTTTCGGGATTTGCAGACGTCCGCTCGCATCCATCATCACCACCCTCGCCCCGGCGTTGATGCGGCGCGTCATCATCAGATTCTCCTTCTTAAACGGGTTCAGCTTGCCGAGTTTGTCCTGCAATTTACGCCAATCGTCCATCCCATACACGTCGAGACACGTCTCAAACAAGCCCGGACGCAGCACAAAGCCCGCCTCAAGCGCCTCTCCAAGCTGTTCCTTGAAACCGCTGGGCAGAAGCAGCCTCCCCTTAGCGTCTAATTTACAATAATATTCACCAATCGGATAATTCATTTCCCTGACATTTTTTGAGCTTTCAAAATTATACATTTTTTCCCACTTATTCCCACTTTTTTGTAAAAATTTTTAAAAAAGTTATCAACAGTGTTGTGAACATTGGTAAAAGTTATCAACAGTGTGGAGACGTTAGACATTGGACGTTAGACGTTAGTTATATGGGTCGTATTTTAAAAATCTGAAAAAACTAAGGTCTAAGGTCTAAAATCTAAAGTCTTTTTACTATTTTTGCAAAAAATTTCATCATGGTCATCAAAACAGCGTCATTTTTGCAGAGCAACACCAGCATTGTCAAGTTGCCGAAAGCCGACAAGCCCGAATACGCCTTCATCGGGCGTTCCAACGTGGGCAAGTCGTCACTCATCAACATGCTTACGGGCAGAAAAAATCTCGCCAAGGTGTCGGCGACGCCGGGCAAGACCATCACCATCAACCATTTCATCATCAACGACGAGTGGTATCTCGTTGACCTGCCCGGCTATGGATTTGCCAAGCGCTCCAAGAAAGACCGTGAGATGTGGAAAGCCATGCTCGACGCGTATATCCTTGGCCGTCAGAACCTTGTGACTACATTCGTCTTGGTTGACAGCCGCATCGAGCCGCAGAAAATCGACTTGGATTTCATATCAAATCTTGGTGAAAACCAGGTTCCTTTCGTCATCGTTTTCACTAAATGTGACAAGCTAAGTGGCCGTCAGCTCGCTGAAAACGTCGAAAACTACAAGCGGCGGCTGTCAGAGGAATGGGAAGAGCTGCCACCTATGGTCATCACCTCCTCCGAAAAAGGAATCGGCAGGGACGACATCCTCAACCTGATTGAAACATACAACGTTGAAACGAAACTCTAAACTAAAAAACTGACTCTAAACTCTAAACTCTAAACTCTAAACTAAAAGGATCGCTTCGCTCGAAATGACAGGCGGTTACTGCACTTCCCAGTCCTCGATGGTCCAGGTGTCGATGTCGAAGTTGACGCCTACCTTCACGAGCTTGCGCGGGTCGGTGGCGAACTGGGCGGCGTAGTCCTTGGCCTCAATCTGCCGAAGGGCTTTCTCCGCAGTGCTCTTCACCTTGAACTCGAAGAGGTAGATGGTGTCGGGAGCCTGCACAATCATGTCAACACGACCTGTGCTGCAGCGAACCTGCGTCTGCACATAGACGTTGAGCATCGAGAGGATGAGGTAGAAGGTATATTCGTAGAACGCCTCCTTGGTGGCGGCTTCGGCGAGCTTCTGCTTGAAGCCCTCGACATACGGCACCCCGGCTAAGAAGGCCTTCAGCTCGCGCAACGCCTGGTCGATGTCGCCGTTTTCCAACGCCTCCCACATCTTGTAGGCGCAACCTAACTGTACTCGGTCGCCTCGGATGCCGCTGTATATGGGCAGGAGTCCTTCCGTGAATCCGATGCGCACCTCCTGGTTGGGGATGCTCAGCCTGTAGCCCTGCGACTTGCGGTTGTAGTCCTTGATGGTGAGGTAGCCCGACTGGTATAGCAGCGGGAGGGCATCCGTGAGCGTCTCGGTGGTAGCGTAGAAGGCCGACTCCGGCGCGACAATCTCGTCCATCTTCGTGATGTCGGTGCCGAAACGTTTCATCTGGTTGAACAGGAACGTCGGCGTGCCACTCTCGAACCAGAAGTTCTTCAGTTCCTTTTGGTCAAAGCAGTTGAAGAGACTGTATGGATTATATACCCCCTCCGACTGACCGGCGAAGTGGTAGCCGTCGTATTGTGTCTTCAGCATCTGA
>FLNY01004234.1_pt1:87500-168850 | contig 168850 bp, 122 predicted proteins | sample 1140381 | NCBI WGS metagenome assembly FLNY01 (sample SAMEA3878172, study PRJEB12797) | bioreactor metagenome | biome: Moose rumen | place: Sweden | collected 2011-10 | reverse complement strand
TGTTCAAGAAGCTCAAGCTCAGGGAGTACTTCGCCTTCAGAGGCGTCTGGGGAAGCCTGACTGACAAGAACAACCCGTTGAAGAACAGCGGCGACAATATACTCTATGAGTTCCCCGAAGGCTCCTATGCCATCGACGGCTCAAAGCCCTACATGGAGCTGGCAGTTGGCGTGCGCAACATCTTCAAGATCTTCGGCGTGGACTACGTGCGCCGCCTCAACTATCTCGACATGCCTGGCACGAAGAAGAACGGCGTGCGTTTCAACCTGACATTCTCCTTCTAACAAGACAACTCCCCCTATGAAACACTTTCTCATCAGCTTGCTTCTGTGCACCTTCTCCTGCCTCACCCTGCAGGCCATCGACATTCCCAAGGAGCACATCTTCCGCTTCGAGCGCAGCACGAACTCCAACTATGTCTGCTACGACATCAACCTCCAGGACGGTAAGCTCTGCCAGAAAGAGCCCCTCAACGGCTATTGGGTGCTCGCCAACGAGACGAGGCTGGGCGAAATCTCCTTCCTGGAGCGCAAGATAGCATTCGGCATCAAGGTGGTCAGCGCCAGCGAGAACGAGGCCCGTGTACACATGACGGCCTACAAGGCTCTCGTCATCCGCATCTGCAAGCACAAGGGCAAGTGGGTCGGCATCGTCAAGGTGAACGGCCACGAGATGATTCTCAAGAAGATGTTCGCACAGATGAAGCCGGCCCTCCGGTGCGAGTATGTGGACATCTACGGCACGGACATCAATACGGGGGAAGCATGTCGGGAGCGCATCACACAGTAGCCTTCGTGCCACCGGCTCTGTGAAAGGAACCCATCAAGGCGGGGAAGCAACCAGCTTCCCTGCCTTTTTTCGTGCCTTCCGGCAGAGAGTGTTGCAAGAAATGACGTAGGGGAAAGGTTGAAGAGTTATGAGTCTTTGATTGCACATACGTGTACGTGCAATTGCATCTACGTGTATGTGCAATTGCATCTACGTGTATGTGCAAACTCATTGGTGTAAGGAATGGGGTTGGGAGGAGTGCGGGGAGGGTCAGAGCAGCGCCTTGATTGCCTCCTCGAGGTCGGGTATGTTTTCCTGCCGAGCCTGGAGGTCGCAGTTGCGGTCTATGAGGAAGTACTGGGGCAGGTGGTTTACGTCGTAGAGGGTGAGCATGTCGCTCTCCAGGCCCTCCTCGCAGTAGACGCTGACCCAGGGCAGGGCTTCGCTCGCCAACTTCCAGAGATGCTGGCTGGGGTCGAGGCTGACTTGGTAGATTTCGAAGCCGCGGTCGTGATACTTACTGTAAATCTCGCGCAGGAGCAACGTGCGCTCCGTGCTGCCGTCCATGGAAAATGCGGTGAAATCGAGCAAAATGACGTTTCCATGCAAGTCGCTGAGCGTGCGCTCCTGTCCGTGGATGTCGGGGAAAGTCATGTCGATGATGCCCAGTTCCCGCACTTTGTCGCCGTCCACGTCGAGCACTATCTGTCGCGGCTTCTGCTGGTTCTTGCGGCCCTCCTGGATGATGGCCACCAGGTTTTGGGTGCGCGGGCTCTGGGGATACCTCTCGTTCCAGGCGTTGGCAATGGCGCGCATCCAGGTCAGGTCGCTCTTGTCGTTCATCGGATTGAAGATGAGGCTGCCGCCAAGCGTCTGGAAGCAAGCGTAGTAGCTGTACGTCCTGTCGTAGTGGCCATGCAGGAAGTCCTTCTTCACCTCAGCTTTGTAGCGGTCCACCAGACGCTGTATCATGCTGTCTCGCTCGGCGATGGTGAAGTTGCGGTCGGCAGCGATCCGGCGCGCCTCACGCTCCACGTCGGCCAGCTTCAGGCAGAGGAGGCGGATGGAGTCGCACGCTGTGCTGCCCTCCACCGTGTAGCCGAACGACAGGTTCTTCATGTCGGCCTTGACGCGGACCGTCTCCGTGCTGTCGATGGCAAGGTTGATGCCGCCGTCGGCGATGCGGAGGCGGTAGAACTCGGGGCTGCCCGTGCCGGCCTTCTCGAAGCGGAACGTGCCGTCCCCCGTCAGCCTGATGCTGTCGATGCGTACCACCCCTTCGCTCAGGGTCAGGTGCTCCAGGTAGAGAACAGAGGAGTCGGCTCCGCTGATGCACCCCTCGATGCTGAATGTCTTCACGTGTTTGCAGCCGCATGGCAAAATAGCGGCAAAAAGTATGAATAATACCTTCTTCATTCCCTTTAAATATATAATAATGTGTGCAAAGGTACGAAGTTTTGCAAGAAAAAGAAAAAATATGAATTATGAATTGTGAATTATGAATTAAAATCACTACCTTTGCACGATTTTTATATCATACATGTGACGTTAAGAAAACAATAAGTTAAACAAAACAAGATGAACGTAATTACAAAGACAGTCGAGTTGCCTGATGGAAGAACCATCAGCATCGAGACCGGGAAACTTGCCAAACAAGCCGATGGTTCCGTGATGCTCCGCATGAACAACACGATGCTCCTGGCCACTGTTTGCGCAGCCAAAGATGCCGTTCCCGGCACAGATTTCATGCCCTTACAGGTTGAGTACAGAGAAAAGTATTTTGCCGCAGGTCGTTTTCCTGGCGGCTTCACGAAGCGTGAGGGTAAGGCAAATGACGACGAGATACTGACTTGTCGCCTCGTAGATCGCGCCCTGCGCCCTCTCTTCCCCAGCAACTACCATGCTGAGGTGTATGTAAATGTAATCCTCTTCTCTGCCGACGGCGTGGACATGCCCGATGCTCTGGCTGGCTTTGCTGCCTCTGCAGCACTGGCTTGCAGCGATATCCCGTTCGAAGGACCCATCTCCGAGGTCCGCGTGGCACGCATTAACGGAGAATTTGTCATCAATCCAACCTTCCAGCAGCTTGAGGAAGCCGACATGGACCTCATGGTGGGTGCCACCGAAGAGAACATCATGATGGTGGAAGGCGAGATGAAGGAAGTGCAGGAAACCGACCTCCTCGCAGCCCTCAAGGCAGCCCACGAAGCCATCAAGCCCATGTGCCGCCTCCAGAAGGAGCTCAGCAAGGAGCTCGGCAAGGACGTGAAGCGCGAATACTGCCACGAGGTGAACGACGAGGAACTGCGCGAGGCCGTGAAGCAAGCCTGCTATCAGAAGGCCTACGACGTAACGAAGCAGGGCCTCGAGAAGCACGCACGTGCCGAAGCATTCGAAGCCATCCGCGAGGACTTCAAGGCAGCTTATGCCGAGGCTCACGCAGATATGGCTCCCGAAGAGCTCGAGGAAAAGAATACACTCATTGACCGTTACTACCACGATGTAGAGAGAGATGCCATGCGTCGCTGCATCTTGGACGAAGGCATTCGCCTGGACGGTCGCAAGACAACCGATATTCGTCCCATCTGGTGCGAAGTGAGTCCGCTGCCCGGACCTCACGGAAGCGCCATCTTCACCCGTGGCGAGACGCAGTCGCTGGCTACTTGTACGCTCGGTACGAAGCTCGACGAGAAACTCATCGACGATGTGCTCGTGCGCGAATACCAGCGTTTCCTGCTCCACTACAACTTCCCTCCCTTCTCAACCGGCGAGGCGAAAGCACAGCGTGGCGTAGGTCGTCGCGAGATAGGACACGGCCACTTGGCATGGCGCGGCTTGAAGGGTCAGCTCCCGAAGGACTATCCATACACCATCCGAGTCGTGAGCGACATTCTGGAGAGCAACGGTTCCAGCTCGATGGCCAGCACCTGTGCAGGCTGTCTGGCACTCATGGATGCCGGTGTTCCCATTAAGGCTCCCGTCAGCGGCATCGCCATGGGTCTTATCAAGAATCCGGGCGAAGAAAAGTACGCTGTGCTCTCCGACATCCTGGGCGACGAGGATCACCTCGGTGACATGGACTTCAAGACCACCGGCACACCGAAGGGTCTGACCGCAACGCAGATGGATATCAAGTGCGACGGCCTCTCCTACGAGATTCTCGAAAAGGCCCTCATGCAGGCAAAGGCTGGTCGCGAACACATCCTGGGCGAGATGATGAAGACGCTCGACCATCCGCGTCCAGAACTGAAGCCGCACGTGCCGCGCATCGAGCAGATGATTATCCCGAAGGAATTCATAGGTGCCGTCATCGGCCCGGGCGGAAAGATTATCCAGGGTATGCAGGAGGAGACTGGTGCCACCATTACCATCGACGAGGAAGACGGCGTAGGCAAGGTACAGGTGAGCGGTCCCAACAAGGACGTCATCGAAGCTGCCATGGCCAAGATTAAGGCCATCGTTGCCATTCCCGAGATAGGCGAGGTTTACGAAGGCACAGTCCGCAGCATCATGCCTTACGGCTGCTTCGTAGAGTTTATGCCTGGCAAGGACGGACTCCTCCACATCAGCGAGATCGACTGGAAGCGCCTCGAGACCGTCGAAGAGGCTGGCATCAAGGAAGGCGACAAGCTTCAGGTGAAGCTCCTTGAGATTGACCCGAAGACTGGAAAGTTCAAGCTGAGCCGTCGTGCCCTTATTGAGAAGCCCGAAGGCTACGTCGAGCGTGAACGTGAGCGTCGCCCCCGTCCCGAGCGCGGCGAAGCAAGGCTCGGCGAAAGCCAACGTCGTCCTCGTCCCGAGCGTGGAGAACGCGGCGAAGCAAGGTTCGACGACCGAAGGGAAGGTCAACGTCGCCCCCGTCCTGAGCGTGGCGAAGAGCCTGCTGCAGAGTAAAACAATAGTCTCTAAATAATGAAAGCGTGCCCCTCCGATTGGGAAGGGCACGCTTTCTTTTCTGGCGCCCTATAGGGGAATCATTAACGCCCTAAAGAGGAATGGTCAACGCTCTATAGGGAATCTGAAGACGCCCCTATGTGAGCCTTAAAAGAAGGAACGGGTTATCCGGGACAGAGCTGCCCGACGTTATACTCAAAATTGTCCTTGTCGATGGCTTGAGCCTTGATTCTCGAGCGGGTGTTATATACTGTTTGTGGCGACAAATAGAGCAGGGTGGCTATTTCACCAGTGCTCGTAACACCCAGCCTGACAAGTGCGAATATACGAAGTGCCGTCGACATTCCGGCCGTTCGCTTCTTCTCTATCCCTGTTTCCAGCAAGGCATTGAATTCATCGATGAATGTAGGGTACAACTCCAGGAAGGCGTTGTCGAAACAGTTGAGGAAGAAGGACGCATCTTCCTCACTTTGTTTGTAGGAGGATATCTCAGAGAGAAGCTCACCAGTCCTGTTCAAGGTGAGTTTCCGCTTTACAAGCGTTTTGAACTTCTCGTGTCTGACTATCTGCGTCGCACTGTGGTCGATGAAAACCTTTGCCAGTTTCTCTCTACAGCCTGCCGTGTAGCACAATCTGTCATTCAGACTATTAAGGCGTCCGTTCAATTCTTCCAATTGGCTGTTACTATAAGCCAATTTGCGACGTCTGTCATTCAGTTTTCTGTTTTGCCACCATGCAACTAGGCAGAAGGCAATGGCCACAAGAGCCAGCAGAAAGGCAAATATCATAACGCCTTTCTGCATCTTGTGCCGTTCGCTAGTAAGGTTTCGGTAGGTAAGATTGATGGTAGGGTAGTCGAGGGCAGTCTCAAGTGTTCGTAGCCTTGTGTCATAGAACCGGGCATCTTCCATGGCCGTGAGGATATAGTGTTCAGCCCTTTCTGCATCGGAAGTGCCTCTCTCCATCAGCAACGTGGCAACCTTCCGCAAGGCCGCCGATTCGCGATTGATGGCCAACTGATCGCTTATCGCTGCCCGAATGTAATACTCAATCTCATCCTCCTCATCGCCTTGCTGCCCACTTTCGTATCCCAATGAATAACAAGCCATAGCATAGGTATGGCGGTTCTCGGGAACTGCCTTGATGTGCATAAGGTAATGCTGTTTTGCCTGCGTTCTGTTGCCGATGGCCTGATAGTAATCGGCCAAGTAGAAGTTGTAATCAACATTGTCTGTACTAAGGTAGTTGATGCCTTCCTTCCTGTATCGTTGCGCTTTCTCCTTGTATTCGGACTCATAACTTGTGCCTCTGCAGTAATCGGCCCAAAGGCTGTAAAGCGCTGTCAGCGTGTGATAGTATTCAAACTTTGTGTCCTGTAGCAGAAGCGTATCAACAGCCATTATCGTCCTCTCTGCCTCAGGATACAAACCACCTCGCAGCAAAGTCTTGGCCTTGTATATACCGAAAAGGTTCTGGTATGCCGTATCTCTCAGCACGTAGGCAAGTTGGAGTCCTTGCTCAGCATAGTCAATGGCATCGTTGAAACTGTAGGAGTAGTACTCGTTGAATATCTTTTCGAGCAAGACCAACTTCTGCCTGCTGGCAGACGTCCTCTGCAAATCGGCTTTCAATTGGTTAGTAATGGTTTCCTTCTGCATATCGAATGTGCCCCTTTGTGCAATGACACTATCCAGCCTGACAAGCCAACTCTCATAATTGGCATGGATTGAAAGCATGGAGAAAAGTACTAAAGTAAGAAACAGACCTCTTTTCATAAACACTTCTATAGATGACTTCAGTGCAAATATAGTAATAATTATTAAAAAACAAGGCATTTACCTTATCTTTTCTGTAAATCTTTATAAGATATTGATAATAACACAGATATTCTTATAAAAAAAGAGATATAACTTACCGATGCATTACTGATACATATATGCAATAGCAATTAATCATATCTTTGCAACAAAAATCGATGTTAAACTCAAAAACAGTATTAGCGATTATGAAGAGGATTTGTTATTTACTATTGTTGTTGGCCTCGTCTTGCTTGCAGGTTTTCGCACAGGCAGATGCAGGAGATGAGCCTAAGCCTATCAAGGTAAACTTCTGCGCCAGCAACGTGACTACGACTAACGCCGAATGGAATAACTTCATAGGCACCAACAGCGGTTACAGTTTAACGCTGAAGGACATCGAGGGCAGCGCGACAAGTGTCACAATGACGCTGAACACGACCTTCAACGGAACAAACACAGAGGGCGTTCAGACAACAACAACGCCCCTCAACATGACCAGCAAGGAGTCGTATTCTGCTTTTTGGGCTCAGGCTCTTAACTCCAATGGTACAGCCAACAAGTCACAGGCAGGCTTTGTCATCAGCAGGCTTTCTATACCGAGCAGCTGACATGGACTTTCGACGAAGATGCTTGGCAGTGGCATGACGGCACATATCCTCTGCTGGGCTGGCAACAGGCAGCATCAACCTCCACGGCTCTGGTTTATCTCTCCCAGTTGCGTCCTGTACTTACGCTAAAGGCTGGCGAACAAGTTGACCTTTCGCAATATTACGTCTCCGGCAATGGTGCGCAGCTGACCTACACCACATCTTCCGACAAGGTCAGCATCAACGGGAGTATTGTTACCGTGGCCGAGGGCATAGAGATAAGGAGATTTGAAGAAGTGACAGTCTATGCAAGTGCTGCGAACCTGCAACCTGTTGGCATCACATTGTCGCTCGTGCCAAGTGTCATTACCATCAGTTCTGCAGAGGACTTAATCTGTTTTGCGGGCTTGGTCAACGAAGGGCAGACCACGCTTAGCGGTACTCTGACAGCGGACATTGACCTGACGGGTAAAAGTTTCACACGAATAGGCAACCGCACCTATAAATATGCAGGCACATTCGACGGCCAGGGGCACAGCGTCACACTGGATATGAATATAACGGGCACGAGTGATGCTGACAAGTGTCAGGGCCTCTTCGGCTGCGCAACAGGTGGTGCCAGCTTCAGCAATTTAATCATCAAGGGAAGCGTTACTTGCAAAGCCAACTGTGTGGCAGCCCTCGTCGGTGAGACGAATGGCAGCGGAACTGTTACAATCAGCAATGTGGGCTGCGAGGCAAGCGTAAATGCCACGAGCAATTATGTAGGTGCATTCCTTGGCAATAACAGCGGGGGCAATACAAAGATAATCATTACGAACTGCTATAACACGGGCAACATAACAAGCGGTGGCAATAACTTCAGCGTAATGGGAGGATATGGTTCAGGCACGAGCACATATACAAATGTGTACAATACAGGTGCTATTACAGGTCCATCCAGTGCTACCGGAGGCAAGTTCGTGCAGGGCAACAACGGCACTTGCACCAATTGCTACACCACCGAAGCTGGTTCGCAGGCTGGCCTGACGACAGAAATCAGTGCCGCGAGCATATCTTCCGGTGAGCTTTGCTATAAGCTTGGCAGTGCCTTCCGTCAGGTTCTTGGTGAAGGCGGTGACGCTTATCCTGTCCTCGACACGAGCAAGCCCAGTGTCTATCAGCTTACCGTCAGCGATGCCGGCTATGCTTCCTTCGTGCCTGAGGTTAATGTCGCAGCCATTCCTGCAGGCGTTGAGGTATATGTCGGGGAGAACAAGGGTTCGTATCTGCATCTGGAGAAGGTTACAGAAGTGCCTGCCGACAACGCATTTGTTGTAAAGGGCGCAGAGGGCAATTACTATTATAACAATACCGACGCAGCCAGAACTTTAAGTGGAGTTACAAATAACCTGACATTCTCTCCGGTTGCCCTTGTTTCCGACGGCACTCAGTACTGTCTATCTAACTTGGCATCAGGCGTAGGCTTCTATATGGTCAAGTCGGGCACCTCTATCCCTGCCCGCAAGGTTTACCTGTCAGTTACCACTGCTAATGTCAAGGATTTCTATGGCTTCGATGAGGACGATGCAACTGGCATCAGCCTCAAGTCCTTCCCTTTAGGGGAGGATTTAGGAGAGGCTTACAATCTTGCTGGTCAGCGCATCCAGAAGATGCAGTCGGGCATCAACATTATTAACGGCAAAAAAATCCTGTTCTAATGAAGAAGTCATAAGAAGTGCCCGAGGCGCTGGTGGGTACAGTTCGTCGCGACACATATGGTAGAAGAGTCGTTTAAAAATAAATGGTAATATAATTTAACGTGAGTTCGATGAAATTAGCTTGTCAAATGCTAATTCGTCGAACTTGCGTTAATGATGAAATTCGCTTTTATTTCTAACGCTTGCAATTTGAAGTGCCATTCTGGTACTTTGACAAAATGAAAGCATTTCGGCAGTTTTGCTTACAGGTGACATTTTCCTGGACGCGTCAGAATCGCTTCTTTTGCCTCCGACCTTGTTTTTCGCCCCCCGAGCAAAAATATGGGCTTAAATCGCGTGCGATTTCGCATCTGTCTCTGTCACAAGTTGTTAGAAGAACCTCTGCGCGACCGCCATTTTATCCCGATTCGTCATTTTGCTATCTGCGGATGGCAAAACGTGCCGTTTTGACCCGAAATTGCACACTTTTTGATGTGAAGCTTCCACTAATTTCACACGAGAAATTTTCAAACGCGACACGTGAAGTTTGAAAAGTTCACGTGTCGCGTTTGAAAAGTCCTCACGTCGAGTCAGCAAAATCGACGTAAAAAGTGCCCTTTTTCGACACTTTTCTGAGTGTGCAATTTCTGACACTTTGACAGCATTTCATGCATTTTTACTTACAATATTACACATGACGCATGGCATTTACAGCCTGACATCCCAGAATGTCCTATCGCCACGATTTGCGGTAACCGGTGGCAATGCCCTCGATTACTCATGGTTTTGGCTTCCAGCCAAGTCATTTCCCTTTGAACCGGAATGAGGGATTGTCAGCCTGTATTTTTGTAGAGCCTCACCCCCAGCCCTTATCCCATGGGAGAGGGAAGTGGGCGGGAAGTGGATGGTGAAGCGCGTCAGGTGGTCGTCGGGGCTCGTAAGCAGGTTGAAGTTGCAGCCATGAGCAGTGAGGATGTCGCGGATGAGTAGCAGTCCGATGCCTTGTCCCTGCGGCTTGGTGGAGAAGAAGGGTGTGAAGAGCTGCGAGCTGACCTCGGGCGAGATGCCGTGCCCGTTGTCGCTGATGACGAGCATCCCCGCCTCTTTCTCTCCTCCCTCGGCAGGGACGGCGGCGGTCACTATGCTGATGTGTCCGCCACGGCCAGCGATGCTCTCCACAGAGTTCTTCACAATGTTGATGAGCACCTGCTGGAAGAGTACGGCGTCGAGCTGTACGGGGATGGCATCGTCGGCCAGAGAGAAGCCGACCGTGATGCCGGACGACGTGCAGAGGCTTTCGAGGAACGGTCGACAGGCGTCCACCTCCTCGCTCAGGTCGCAGAGGAGCGGTTGCGGACGGGGAAGCTTGACCACCTCGGCAAAACGTGTCACGAACTTGGAAAGCGCCAGGAGTCGTTCCCTCTCGACGTCCGAAAGGCTCCCTGCAATGCCCGCCACGCTGTTGTTCACCTCGTGTGCCATCATGCGGATGACACGTTCGTAGGCGGCTCTCTCAGCACGGCGCACCTCGTCGGTCAGCGACTCGATGAGGAAGAAAGGGTGCTGGTAGCCTCGGTCAGGGAAGGAGAGATGGCTGACGCGGAACAGCTTGGGTTCGCCCGGCAGGCGCACCGTCGTCGATTCTCCCATCGGCAACGTCTGCATGGCCTTCTCGATGTCGGGCGACATCATCTGCCTGGCAGCGGGATTCATCGAGTTGACGTCGCCGCTCAGGTTGCATTGCACTACGCCCATAGGCGAGGCCTCGATGAGGAGACTAAGGAAGGAATACTGCTCTTCGAGGCGCAGGTGCTCGCTGCGAAGACGGCTGAGCAGGTTGTTGAAAGTGCGCACGATGATGTCCGTCTCGTGCTGTCCGGACGGAGCAAGCCGCGTCGTCAGGTCCAGGTCGCGCACCAATTCCATGCCGCCGACGAGCGTCTCGTACGGACGAATCACCTTGCGATAGAAATAGCCCAAGTAGAGCAACAGCACCGCGGCAAGGCACTCCGATGTGTAGAACAGCCAGGAGCGCTCGTCGAACAACGCATAAATGGCTATGGCGGAGAGCGTCGCAATGCCCAGCACAAGGACGTAGAAGTAGTATTTGAGTTTCAAGGGAGGAAAATTAGGGAGTTAAAGAAGTTAAAGGAGTTAAAGAAGTTAAAGGAGTTAAGGAAGTTAAAGGAGTTAAGGAAGTTAAAGACAATACATCATCCCAAACTATCGTCCTTAACTCCCCAGCGAGCAAAGCGAGCGATAACTCCATTAACTTCTTTAACTCCTTAAACATGAATCACAAGTTGTATTTCTCAATCTTCCTATAGAGTGCGCCGCGGCTGATGCCCAGCTCTTTTGCCGCCAGGGAGAGGTTGCCGCCGCAGCGGGCAATGCAGGCAGCGATGGCGCTCCGCTCCACGGAAGAGAGGGAACGACTGGAAGCCCTTGTCTCCTCTGACCCCCCATCCCCCTTTAGGGGGAGCGAAGGAGCCTGGAAATCCTTTGCTTCGAGGCATTCTGTCTTCGGCTCTCTCATCAGCATAGCACGCTCCACCATGTTCTTCAGCTCGCGTATGTTGCCTGGGAAGGGCAGCGACTGCAAGTAGGCGATGGCATCGGTCGAGGCCTTCAGCACTGGCAAGCCCGCCTGCTGGCAAGCCCCCATGAGGAAATACTCCACGAGCATCGGGATGTCCTCCCTGCGTTCGCGTAGCGGCGGAAGGTGGATGCCAACCAGATTGATGCGGTAGAAGAGGTCCTCGCGAAAGGTGTGCTCCCTGACCATCGCACGCAGGTCGGCATTCGTGGCACAGATGACGCGGACGTCCGTGCGGCGTGTCCGGCTGTCCCCAAGCACCTCATACGTCTGGTCTTGCAGCACGCGCAGCAGCTTCACTTGGCTTGCAAGCGACAGCTCGCCTATCTCATCCAGGAATATCGTGCCGCCGTTGGCCAGCTCGAAGCGGCCTGCTCGGTCGGTCAAGGCATCGGTGAAGGCTCCCTTCTTATGGCCGAACATCTCGCTCTCGAACAGCGAAGAGGAGATTCCGCCCAGGTTCACCTTGACGAAAGGCCCGTCGGCTCGCTTGCTCTGCCTGTGGATGGCTTCGGCAATAAGCTCCTTGCCCGTGCCGCTCTCGCCCGTGATGAGCACCGGCGCACCTGTCGGAGCGATGCGGCTGATAGTGGCAAGAATGCCGGAGAGAGAAGACCCTACCAAACCAGACCCTTCCAAAGACCCTTCCAAACCTCCCCTTAAAGGGGAGGCTTTCTTCGCGGAGTGCTCGCCTGTTTTCTCCCCCTTTAAGGGGGAGTTAGAGAGGGTCTTGGAGTTAGAGAGGGTCTTCGCCGTCCTGATCCTTTCCATCAGCACATCCTTGTTCCACGGCTTCGTGATGAAGTCGAAGGCTCCAGCCCTCATGCCTCGCACGGCAAGGTCAATGCTTCCCCATGCCGTCATCAGGATGATGGGCACGTCAGGACGGAAGAGCTTCGCCTGCTTGAGCAGCGTCAGACCCTCCTCGCCGTCGGTGGAATGGCTGAAGTTCATGTCCATCAGCACCAGCTCAATGTCCGGCTCGCCCTGTACGGCCTGTATGGCAGCCTTCGGCTCTTCGGTCAGCACCACTTCGTGCCCGTTGTATTCCAGCAGCCGCCGCAGCGAGTAGCGTATGTTCTTGTCGTCGTCTACTACGAGAATCTTCATGTCTTCTTTTACGTTTTAGCCTTTCTCAATTGCAAAGTTAAGAAAAGATTTCGACATCCGACACTTTTTTCCTGCTATTCTTCCATTAGGGACTCCGTTATTTTGCTGCGGCAGATGTGCCAGGCAGGGATGGCTGTGCCGATGAGGACCGTACATAATATAATAATATAGACAAAGAGGGACACGACGATGAAGTGCTTGCCGAAGTCGTAGAACCAGAAGTGGACGGCAGGATTGTCGTTGTTCTCCATCCCGAATAGGCCGTGCGAGGCGGCGAACTGAAAGTAGATGACGCAGCCGATGACGACGCTGACGGTCGTAAGAAGCCATGCCTCGCGGATGAAGTCCCAGAAGACACGCCACCGGGTAGCGCCGAAGGCACGCTTCACGCCTGCCTCCTCCCTGCGCTGCTGCGTGTACATCAGCAATGTGCCCAGCACGCCGAAAGCCAGGTTCGTGGCAAAGAAGGCAGCGATGAGCAGGTTGCGCCGCGTCATTCGCTTCATCCTGACTTCCCCATAACCTTTCTCAAACGCCTCGCGAGCCGTCAGCATCTGGCGGACATAGCAATGCTCTGTCACCAGCTCGCGCTGCACCTCCTGCTGATGTTCCTGCACGAAACGGTCGGCATTCACGCCTTCGCGAAGACGGACGATAATGGGGACGTTCAGGTTCACCCCACCGCTGCAAAGGAATACGGTCGCATAGTTGTGGTCGAAGGACTGATAGCGCACGTCCTCCACCACGGCGCGAATGTTGTAATGCTTCTTGAGCCAGCCTGATTCCATTTTCTCCTCGTCCCAGCCATAATAGCGGACAAGCACGTTCCGGCCTGCCACGTCGGTGGTGCCGAAGAGTCCCATTGCCAGCGAGCGCGGGATGATGATGCTCTTGTCCCATTCGCAGTCGTGCGTCAGCTCATTGGTCGGCACGCCTGGCGTCAGCGACTTCATGCCATAGACCTCGAACATCTTCGAGTCAGGCTCGAAGCGAAAGCCGTAAACTTGAATGGAGTCTCCGTTGTCGTTAAACAGGGAATTTATTGAGCCGACTGAGCCAAAACCCATGGGAACGCTTTTGGCACGATAGGCTTGCTCCACGCCGTCCATCTCCTGCACCTTCCCGAGCAGACGTTCCTCTTCCTGCATGATGGCGTATTGGTCTGCGTCCCGTTCCTTATAATTGGACGAGCTGGCGACTTGCAGCTTTACCATGCGGTCGATGTCGTAGCCTAAGGGCAGGCGTGCCACGTAGCTTGTGACGATGACAGGGTCGAAGGCCCACCAGCAGGCAAAGGTGACGAGGATGAGTTCGAGGGCGAGCCAAGACCCACCCCTCACCCTCCCTTGTAGGGAGGGAGTAAAATGTATTTGACTGGTTGTTTTCATACTTATAATCATCTTAAAAGGTAACTACTCCCCGCCCTACAAGGGAGGGGTTTGGGGGAGGGTCTGCTATTTCTTTATCATCATAGATTCAACAATCGGTTTCCTGAGGCTGAGCCATGCGGGCAGGGTTGCAGCCAGCACGTTCAGGGTGCAGCAGACAATCAGGGCGATGAGGAAGACGGCGGGGCCGAAGAACATCTCGCCCTTGAGCACCGGCACGTCGGCATACATCTGCGCATTCGTGGCGAAGATGGCGAACACCCAGTCGCGCCAGCCATAGAGCGCCAGCCATGCGAGGCACAGACCCAAGAGGCCGCCGGCGAGCGTGAGCATGAGGTTCTCCATGATGACCTGCCAGAGCAGCGTGCGACGCTTGGCTCCGAAGACTTTGCGGATAGCCATTTCGGGCAGACGACGCTCCATGCGGCTGGCCACCATGCCGCTCAGGTTGACGGCAGGCACGACGAGCAGGAGCAGAACGCCCGGTAGGACGTACCAGATGATGCTGTCGCCCCAGGCATAGAACACATAGCCGAGACTCTTCCAGACCTTGGCGTAGTGCGACTCCATGTCTATTGTCATGTCCACCTGCTCGTCGGCGTGCATGGCGTTGTAGCGTGCCTCCACCTCTTTCATCTCCTGCATGAAGGCCTTGCGCTTTGCGGCGGGCACGCTGAAATAGACTTCCACGCAACCGTCTTCGTAGCTGTTGAAGTCGTGTTCCTGCAGCAGTCCGTCGGCAGCGTAGGGCACGTAGATGTCTGCCACGCACTTCTCCGTCAGCTCGCTCGGTGTTTCTACCACGCCGCAGATGCGGTAGTCCTGGTGGCGGAAGGTGACGGTGGAGCCCACGGCTTTTGCTTCCTTCGGGAAGAGCAGGTTGCGCACTTCTTCCGTGACGACGACGTTGCGGCGGCCGCTGTCGAAGTCGTCTTGCGTGAAGGGATCGCCTTCCGTGAAGCGGAACTTGAAGAAGCGGAAGAAGCCCGGCTCTGTCATCTTCACCTTCACCTCGTGGTCGTGGATGCCGTCGGGCAGCTTCACATAGTCTTCGCCGACTGTATAGAAATCCATCACGGCTGTCATGCATTCCGGCGTCTGCATCTTCTGGAACATATCACGGAAGAGGGCAGGCGGGATGATAAGGCCTTTGGAGTTGTCTTTCGTTCTCATGTCATACAGATAGTACGTCTTGCTGCGACGCACTTCGGGTGCGATGTTGGCCGTCTTCACGTAATAGACCTCGGCAATGAGCATCGTGAAGGCGATGGCGAGGGCCGTGCCCAGGATGTAGAGGGCGGAGTAGAGCTTGGCCTCCTTTAGGGGGAGAATAGGATTCTGTCTGTTCATTTGTTGTGTTCTTTTTCGTTATGACGTGATAACGTTATTTCATTATGATGAGGCTTTGCTTTCTATTTCACCTTCAGCTTCTCGCGTCCCTTGTACTTTGTCATGTCGCTGACCACGACCTTTTCACCTTCCTCCAGACCCTCGACCACTTCGATATAGTCGTAGTTGCACTCGCCGAGCTTGACATTCTTCATTCTTAATTCTTCATTCTTCACTACGAAGAGCGTGTAGTCGCCCGGGCCGCTGTAGAACGAGCCGTTGCGGATGCGGAGGACATCGTCCTTGATGCTGGTGATGACGAACACTTCGGTGCGGAGGCCGGAGCGCAGGCGCGGGTGACTCATGTCGTCGGGCACGGCGGTGAAGGTGATGGCGCCGCTTTGGCTGAGAGGTGTCACGGTGCCGACTGTGCCGTTGAGCCGTTCCTTGCCTATCTTCAGGATGACGGCTCCGCCCACGCGGACGCGGTCGGCATGTGTGTCGGAGATCTCGCATTCGGCTTTGAAGTGGGTGAGGTCGCTGACGATGGCGAGTTTCTGACCAGCGGAGACGGTGGAGCCGACCTCTGTGTTGATGTAGGTCAGCGTGGCGCGTCGTGGCGAACGTATCTTGGCGTCGTCCAGGGTGCGACGTTTCTCGCCGAGTCCCTTCTCGAAGATGCTGTTCTGCAGTTGCTGCATGCGCATGTCGGCCTGCTTGACGCGCTTCTCGTTCTCGTACTGCTGCCGGAGTTGCCGGAGCTGCAGCTGTGCCGTGCGGAGGGCTGTCTCGGCTTGCCGGACACGGTCGCGCGTGCCGGAGCCGAGGCTGTCGAGGTAGAGCTCGTTGCGGAGCTGAGCCTCCAGTTGCGACACCTTCATCTCCTCCACCTCTATCTGCATGCGGCGGTCGGAGAGCTGCGTCTCGGTGTTTGCCTTGAGCTGTGCCATCTGCTGCCGCTTTATCTCCCGCTCATCAAGGGCTTTGGCGTAGTCCGTCTCGGCCGACTGCAAGTCCAGTCGTAACAGTGGTGTACCAACATCCACGCTGTCGCCGCTGTGGGCATAGACCTCGAGGATTCTGGAGCTGATGGGCGAGACGATGACTTCCTCGAAGGCCGGTACGATGCGCCCCGTGGCCGAGACGCTGACGTTTATCGTGCCGCGGTCCACCTCCGAGATGACGAGCTTGTCCCGCTCCAGCGTGGGCATCATCTGCCCTCCGAGCCATGCGGCGGCGCCAAGAACCAGCAGGAAGCCGCCCGTCCACAGGGCTGTCTGCCTCATCTTCCGTTTTCTCTGTTCGCTGACAGGTATCTGCCTGTCCATGGCGGATGACTCTATTCCGGACCCTCCCCCAATCCCCTCCCTTGTAGGGAGGGGCGTGGAATGTTTTTGGAAGTTAGTGTTCTTATTCATAATATATAATAGTATTTCTAATAATATCTACTTTTGAAGGTATCTGCTCCCCTCCCTACAAGGGAGGGGTATGGGGGTGAGTCCGTCATTTGATTAGTTTCTCAAAGTCCTCCTGTAAGTCGCAGCCTTTCTCGAAGTCCCAAAGGGCGATGGAGCGGAGCTGGTAGTAGTAGCGCCAATAGTTGTAGAGCTGCACGATGCGGTTCTGCCGTGCTTGGTCCTTGGCGGTCTGGGCATCGGAGAGCTCCAGGGTGGAGAGCGAGCCTATCTTGAACGTCTCTACGTTGGTGTGGTAGCGTCGCCGGGCAATGGTGTCTGCCTCGCAGGCGATGCGTAGCTGGTCGGCCTGGTTGTTGAACTTCTCGGTCAGGACGAAGAGGTCCTGCCGGAAGTCCTGCGCCTGCTGCCGGAGCTGTCCCTGCACGATGTCGCGGTTCGATTCCGCCACCTTGCGCTGTCCCTTGCGCTTGCCCCAATCAAGGATGGGGATGGAGAAGCCCACCTGCACCACCTCCTTGCTCAGCAGGTCGCGGTAGGCGCCGCCGATGCTCTTGTCCATTCCTGTATAGCCCAGCTGTGCGTAGAGCGTGACACTGTGGCGGTTGGCACGGGCCGAAGCGACGCTGTAGTCGGCCTCCAGCTGGCGGCGGCGCATCGTCGTGGCAAAGGCGTTGTTGCGGAGGGCGTGGCTGAGGACCTCGTCGTAGTCAAGGTGCAGACCCGGGATGTCTTCCGGCACTATCGGCACGATGTCTGTCTCCACATCGAGGAACGAACGCAGGGCGAACTGACTGGCCTGGCGGGTGCTTTCGGCGTTGGTCAGGTCGCTCTTGGCCGAGAGCACGCCCAGGCGCAGCTGCAGCACGTCGTTCTCGCTGATGGTGCCCATCTCGCGCTTGGCAAGGGCCACCTCGTAGAGCTTCTCCGCGTTCTGCAGGTTCTGCTCCGCGATGCCCACCTGTTCGCCGGCTATCAGAAGGTTGAAGAAGAGGCTGATGGACTCCATCGCCACCTGCTCCGTCGCGGTCAGGAAACGTGCCTGTGCCTCGCGGTAGCGCAGAGGCTCGATGCGTCGGTTCCACTTCAGGTGGTTCACGCCGAACAGCGGTTGCGACAGCGTGACGGCAATGGGCATCGACATGAACTGATTACCCCCGCCCGAGCCGGACTGGTGCAGGAAGTCGAGCGACGACTCCACGGACAGCGTGCCGCCCGTGGGCCATATTTTCTGCGTGACATGGAGCGAGCCTTCCGCGCCGAGGTAGTCGTTGCGGACGTACGAGATGCCGCCGTCTCCCTGCTGGTAGCTCGTGTAGCGTTTGTTGTAGCTGCCGCTCGTCGAAAGCGACACCTCCGGCAGCAGGTCGGCCTTGTAGCTGCGCCACTGCCAGTAGGCCGACTTCAGCTCGCCCAACGCCACCGCCGCATCCACGCTTTGCCGCCGCGCCATCGCAATGCAGTCGGAAAGGGAGAGAGTAAAAGCCCCCTCCCCGCTCCCCCTTTTGGGGAGTGCCTTTGCCATAGTTGCAATTGGCAGCATGACAAGCAACGTTAGGGTAATCAGTTTTGTATATAACCTATTCATATTTTATGTTTCAACGGGATTGAGGCACTCCCTCCCCCTAAAGGGGGCGGGGGGTCTTGGAGCGGGGAGGGGGCTTTATTCATGCCTCAGTGCTTCTACGGGTTTCCTATACATAGCAATCAGGGTGGGGATGGTGATGCCGAGCGTGACGACGAGGAGCATCAGCAGCAACTGAATGCAGCAGACGGTGAGGAAGTGCGGCCAGAACTGTGCCACCCAGTCCGCCTCGCGCTCCACGGCAGTATGATGCTCCCCCATGAAGAGGAGGTCGTTCATGGCAAACTGAAGCCAGATGATCTGCCCGATGACGCAAGCCACGAAGGTGAGCAAGGCTGCCTCCTGCCATATCATCCGGAAGATGTCGCGCCGCTTGGCACCGAAGCTCCGCATGATGCCGATGTCCTCCATGCGCCCCCGTATCTGCAACCAGTAGGTGCCCAGCGTGCCGAGCAAGACGCCCACGAGCAGGATGCTGAGGAAGATGCTGAATATGGTGAAAAGCATGTGCCCTTCGCTCAAACGGTTGTGATGCTTCAGGTAGTCCTTGAACGTCTCTGTCTCCGTCAGCCTGTATGTGCCTTCCTGCAGACGCATGTCCGGCATGTCGTATCGCGCCAAGAAAGCTTCGGCGTCGGCATCGGGTTTGAGGCGGATGAGCATGAACGGACTGTTGTCCCACAGGTCGCTGGGGTAGAATATGCTGTAGAAGTATCGCTGGTTCTCTATGGCCTTCACGTCCTCCACCACGCCGCAGACGATGAGGTGCTTCCTGTTCTCCTCGTACTCGTAACCATACTTCCTGCCGTACACGATGTGCTTGCCCACTGCCTTCTCGGTGCCGAAGAGCGCCTGGGCCAGGCTGCGGGTGATGACGACACCATACTCCTCCTTTGCCTCCGACAGCTCCTCCACAGAGGGACTGCCCTCGACGGATGTCAGGCCGAGCGTCTCGAAGAAACGTTCGCCGCGCAGGAAGCTATGCACGTAGGCAGTCAGGGCCTGCGTGCCGGTCTCGGTGCGCACGCTGTCCCAGGAACTTTCCTGATAGCGTCCGCCAAAGACTTCATTGGCAAGGCTCACGGACTGCACTTCGGGCAGGATCTGCACATGGTCGCGCAAGGCATAGAGCCCCCATACGCCGAGAGTGTCCGGACGTGTCTCCTCCCCCTCGGGGGAGGTCGGGAGGGGGCTTATCTCGCCCACCAGCAGATGCTCCTTCTCGAACTCGCCGCTGGCACGCGCTATGTGAGTGTTGTATGTGACGACGACAATGGCGTCGAGGGCAAAGAAACTGAGGACGGCGACGAGGACGATCTCGACGAAGATGAAGCCGTTCTTCCCGCGGTGTGCCCAAACTCCTTTCCAACTCATAGACCCCCCAACCCCCTTTAGGAGGAGAGAGGATGATGTTGTGGATGCTTGTTTATTTGTGTTCATATACATGAGTTTTACATTCTTAATTCCCCCTAAAGGGGGTTAGGGGGTCCATTCCCCCTAAAGGGGGTTAGGGGGTCCTTACCTCTTCTGATTTAAGGATTCAACAATAGGTTTCCTGAGCGAGCGCCATGCCGGGATGAGGGCTGCCATGAGATTGAGCACGGTGCAGCAAAGGAAGCAGACGAGGAAAAGCGTGGGCGTGAAGAACATGGCGGGGTCGAGGCTGAACTCGTAGCTCTTGATGTCTTCGCTTTGGAACAGCGTCAGGAACTCCCTCGTGTGGAGCATCAGTCTGTAGAAGAGCCACGACAGCACCCAGCCCACGGCACCGCCTATGAGCGTCAGCACCAGGTTCTCGTTGATAACCTCGCGCAGCAGCCAGCGCCGCTTGGCACCGAAGGTCTTGCGGATGCCCATCTCTGCCCGCCGTGCTTCCATGCGGTTGCTGACGAGGCCGCTCAGGTTGATGGCCGGCAGCAGCAGGAAGAGCAGCATGAGCAAGGCAATCGGCATGAGGTTCAAGGCCATGAGCGACGTGCTCTCCTTTCCTTCTGAGTTTCTGCCGAAGAAGTTGAGGAACCTGAAGAATTGACTGTCTGCCCACACACGCCAACTTATATCTTCGCCTGCCTGACTGCTCGCCACGGCTTCGTACCTCCTCTGCAGCGGCTCCAGCTCGCGCATGAAGTCCTGCTGCGAGAAACCTTTCCGCAGGAGAATCGTGACATCGAGGAAGCCAGCGTAGGCATAGACGGATCGCCTGTTGAGACCAAAATCAAGGGTTTCCTCTGTGTAAGGGAAATAGACGTCTGCCGCAGCGGTCAGCATCATGTAGCTTACCGTCTTGACGACTCCCACGACGCGAAATGCCTTGCTGCCAAGAAGAATAGACCCCTCTATATCTCCCCTTAAAGGGGAGACTTTCTCCCTCCCTTTAAGGGAGGGGTGGGGTGGGTCTGAGGGGTTAGGGGTGAGGCCAAGGCCAAGGGTCTTTGCCAGCCTCTCCGTGATGACGCAGACGGGCTCGCCGTTCTGGAACTCCTGCCCGGAGAAGGGACGGCCGCTGAGGAACGTGAAGTCGTAGAGGAGGAAGAAGTCGGGATTGGTGGGAATGAAGGTGACAGGCATCTCGCGCTGCCTCTCCATGTCGCTGACCTTATAGTTATAGACTGTATATCTGTAGCCTGGCGTAAAGCCGACGACGGCCTCCACGCACTTCATCTTCCGGAAACACGAGTCGATGGCTTCTGTGGAGAAGTTGTAGTAGTACCACTCCCCTTCCTGCATCGATGCCTTGCGGAAGTAACTGTTGAGGTAGAGCGTGCGGCTGCGGTTCGACTCGGGTGCGATGTCGCCGACTACGATGTGTACAAAGATTGCGACCACCATGGCCGAGGCGATGGCGACGGCTGTGCCCGCCACGTAGATGGTGGAGAACAGCTTGTCCTCGCGGATGAGAGCCAAGGCGTGTTCTATAAAAGAGAGTCTCGTCATATCGTTATTACGTTATTACGACTGTCAGGCTTTACTGAATTTGCCTTCCGTCCAGGAACTTGATGGTGCGGTCGGTCTCGGCGGCTTGTTTCTCGTTGTGCGTCACCATGACGATGGTGCGGCCGTCTTCCTTGTTGAGGGTGTGCAGCAGTTCCATAATCTCGGCACCCATCTTGGAGTCGAGGTTGCCGGTGGGTTCGTCGGCAAGGAGTATCTCGGGATTGCCTATGACGGCACGGGCGATGGCGACGCGCTGGCACTGGCCGCCGCTGAGCTGCGTGGGACGATGCTTCATGCGATGGCTCAGGCCGACGCGGGCAATCATCTCTTTTGCCAGACGCACCCGCTCGCTGCTGCGTACGCCACGGTAGATGAGGGGCAGCTGCACGTTGTCCAGCACGTTGAGCGTCGGGATGAGGTGGAAGCTCTGGAAGACGAAGCCCAGCGTGCGGTTGCGAATCTCGGCAAGGCGGTTGTCGTTCATGTGCGTGTCAATCATCTGTCCGCACAGCTCGATGGTGCCGCTCGTGGGTTCGTCCAAGAGGCCCATGATGTTGAGCAACGTCGATTTGCCACAGCCGGAGGGTCCCATGATGCTGAGGAACTCGCCCTTGTGAACATCGATGTTCACGTTCTCCAAGGCTTGTGTCTCCACTTCTTCGGTACGATAGATTTTGTTGATCTCTCTGAGTTTGATTACGTTTTCCATAATGTTTTTTATTTATTTAATGTTGTGTTGATGCTTGTATGCTGTTGCGAGGCTCGAGTTAACGTGTCAGGTTGTTTGCAAGTTCATGTACATTCAATTGCAAGTACATGTACATTCAATTGCAAGTACATGTAGTTGCAAACTCTTTGACGTGAAGAATCACTCATCGCGAAGTGCGTCGGTGACTTTGGTGCCCACTATCTTCAGGGCAGGGATGGCTGTGCCGATGAGGACGGTACATAATATAATAATGTATACCACGGCGGACACGATGAGGAAGTGCGGCCAGAAGTGATCGACCCAGGTCTGGTCGAAGAGCGTCGAACTGTTCATCTTGGATGTGTACATCTTGAAGCTCTCCCATCCGCCATAGACCTCATAGCCGCTGTAGGCGTACTGGAAGTAGATGAAGCAGCCGATGAGGACGCTGGCTGTGGCAAGCACGGCTCCCCGCGAGAGGAACGACAGCAGCAGTCGCACCTTTGTTGCTCCGAAGGCACGGCGCACGCCGCATTCCTCTGTCCGCCGCTTGGCCTGCAGCCACACCGTGCCGATGACGGCCAGGCTCAGGTTCACGAGGAAGAAGAAGGCCAGAGCGAGGTTCATGTTCGTCTCCTGCGGCAGACCATCCTGCAGGTCGTCAGCCAGAAGTGAGTCCTCGTAGGGCATGATCTTGCTGATGCGCATGAAGGGTGTCTTCGCCAGAGCCATGACGTCGCCGGCATGTTCGTTTACATACCGCGCCGGCTTCACGCCTTTCCTGAGGCGAAGCACAAGGTATTTGGTATAGTAGTTGGCCTGGCTTGGGGTGTAGAGCGTGCTGCGGGTGGAGCCGAAGCGCTCATGCTGCACGTCCTCTACCACGCCGGCCACCGTCATGGGCTCCGGTGTGTTCTCTCCCTGACCTGGCTCCCTGATGCTCCGACCGACGACGCCTTCCGTCGTGCCGAAGATGGCTTTGGCTGCCGACTCGGAGAGCACCACCTGCCGCGACGTCCTTGTCAGCTCCGAAAGCTCTTCCGCCGAGGGGCTGCCCGGCAAGGTCCTGAGGCCGTAGGTCTCGAAGAAATGCCAGCCTTCGCAGAAGGTGACGCTGTAGACGCCTATCGTGTCATGCTCCAGGCAAATGAGCCGCTGGCCGCCGTATCTGTGTGAAATTGCCGAATAAGGGTTCTCGTAGCCATAGACTTGCTCTATGTCGTCCGTGGCTTTCAGTTTCTCCGCGAGCCTCGGCAGGTATTCGTTCACACGCTCTATAGCATCGGAGGAGCCTGTGCCGTCGGTGTCGTATATTCGCGTCACCTCGGCCAGGACGAGGCGGTCGCTGTCGTAGCCCACCGGCTGGTTCATGTAGTAGAGGTTCACGACAGCCGGGTCCACGACGACCCAAGCGACGACGGTTATCACGACGAGTTCGAGGAAGAGCCATAAGGAACTGCCCCGGGAACTGGACCCCCCGGCCCCCTTTAGGGGGAGAAAAGGCCCCTTCCTAACCTTCCCCTCTAAGGGGAGGGATTGGGATGCTGAACTTTGATTGCTATTGTTTGTTTTGTTCATAATTGATTGGTTTGTTTGCTAATTATCTTCAAGTTCTAACTTTCCCCCTCCCTACAAGGGGGAGGTTGGGAGGGGCCTTCCTATCTCTTCTCCATCATACTCTCTACAATAGGCTTCCTCAGGCTGAGCCACGCTGGCAGCAGGGCAGACAGCAGGTTGATGATGAGGATGGCAAGGAAGGCTCCGACGAAGAGCAACGGAGCGAAGAGCATCTCGCCCGTGACGATGGGCGACGAACCGACGGCGCTGCTGTCGAAGAACAAGCCCAGCAGATCCGAGCGAAAAGCATAGATGCTGAGCCAGGCCACTACAAGACCGATGAGGCCGCCTATGCCGGTGAGCACAAGATTCTCCATGATGACCTGCCAGAGCAAGGCGGAGCGACGGGCACCAAACGTCTTGCGCACAGCCATCTCCGCCGTGCGCCGCTCCATCCGCCCCGCCACGATGCCGCACAGATTGAGCGCCGGCACGAAGAGCAGAATGAAGAGCAGGCCGGCGTAGTGCTTCACGACCTGCCAGGTGGACACGTCCTCGAGCAACGAACCATTGGAGCACTCGTTCCGCAAGGTGTGCATCGGGTGCGTCTCCATTGCGTTTGTCAGCCGGACAGTCTTTGTTGCGCCTTCCTCCCCCCAACCGACATGTATTGCTCCCGATTGCGTCAGCCGCGCCGCTATCTCGTCCAGTTCGCGCTTGAGGGCTTGCAGCTGCTTGCCGTCCTTTACCGTCAGCACGATGCCAAGCGAGCCGCAGTAGGGATTGTCGCTGTGTGCGGTCTGTCGAAGCGTGTAGGGCTTGAAGACCTGTATATGGCTGTCGGGCGTCAGACTGCTCGTGCCGCGCACCACACCCACGACGCGCACCGCCTCGCGGTTCTCGGTCTCCACCGTCCCCCCTACGGCACTCACGCCCCGACCGAAGTAGCGCTCGGCAAAGTCATGGCTGACGACGCAGACCTTCTCGCGGTTCTCTACGTCCTGCTCCGTGAGCGGCCGGCCCTCGAGGAACTCATATTGGTAAATCTTGAAGAAGTCGGCGTTCGTGTAGTTGGTGATGGTCTCGATGTACTCATCCTTTCCCTTCACGGCACATTCGTTGTCGAAGTTCGAGATTCTCCCCGACCCTGTCATCGCGAGCGTCGGGGCGCAGTACTCGTAGTTCTTCGATGGCAGGAGCCACTCCTCGAATGCCTTCTCGCTGAAGCAATAGCCTGTCGTGCCCATCGTCTTGCCGTCCTTCTCCATCTGAACCTCAATCATGTTCAGATAGACCATCCGCGGGCGGTTCGGCTCGGGATAGATGGGGGCGAGCTTGATGTAATAGACCACCGCCATCACCATTGTGAAAGCCAGTGCCATGGCTGTTCCCGCAATGTAGATGCCCGAGAACAGCTTTTCCTCCCGCATCATGGCGAGAGCTTGTCGGAAGTAATTCATAGTCTTTTCTTCTTTTCGTTATATCGTTATGACGTTATTTCGTTATCACGACATCGTGAGCAAAGCTCACATCATTATATTAGCAATAACCATGCCAAACAGATAACAGCCTGATACTGAGCAGTGCATAAAAAGAAAGTGTCCGTTTCCGGACACTCTCTGCTGTTCGGAAACGGACACTCTGGATAGTCTCTGACGATGTGCGTCAGAACATCTGGCTGACGCGCTGTATGCCTGCTACGAGTGCATCGACGTCTTCCCTTGTGTTGTAAAGCGCAAAGCTGGCGCGGCAGGTGCCTTCTATGCCGAGGCGACGCATGAGGGGCTCGGCACAATGATGCCCGGTGCGGACGGCGATGCCGAGGCGGTCGAGCAGTGTCCCCATGTCGAGGTGGTGGATGTCAGCCACCCCGAAGGAGACGACGGCATCGCGCTCCTCAGCGCTTGGACCATAAATCTTCATGCCTTCCACCTCCATGAGTCGCCGCATGGCATAGGCCGTGAGGTCGCGTTCGTGCGTCTCGATGGCATCGAAGCCAATGCCTGCGACGTAATCGAGGGCGCGGGCAAGACCGGTGGAGGCCACGTAGTCGGGCGTGCCTGCCTCGAACTTGTAGGGAAGGTCGTTGAATGTTGTCCTCTCAAAGCTGACGGTCTTTATCATCTCACCCCCGCCCATGTACGGCGGCAGGCGGTCCAGCCACTCCTCCTTGCCGTAGAGCACACCGATGCCTGTCGGGCCGTATATTTTGTGACCGCTGAAGGCAAAGAAGTCGCAATCAAGCTCCTGCACGTCGATAACTGTATGGGGAGTGCTCTGAGCCCCGTCGATGAGGACTGGCACGCCGTGCTCATGGCTGATGCGAACAATGTCGCGGACGGGATTGACCGTACCCAGTACGTTGCTCACATGCGTCAGGCTGACAATCTTCGTGCGGTCGTTGAAGAGTTTCTCGAACTCATCCATGCGGAGCCGTCCATCGTCGGTAATGGGGACAATACGCAGCCGTATGCCTCTTCGGGCTTGCACGAGTTGCCACGAGACGATGTTGCTGTGGTGCTCCATCTCGCTGATGATGACCTCGTCGCCTTCCTTCATGAACGCCTCCCCGAAGCACGAAGCCACGAGGTTAATGCTCTCCGTGGTTCCGCGAGTAAAGACAATCTCCGTCGTGCTGCGTGCGTTGAGGAAACGTCGCACGGTCTCGCGGGACGCTTCGTGCAGGTCGGTGGCCTGCTGCGAGAGGAAGTGTACGCCGCGATGCACGTTGGCGTTCACGTTGTAGTATTCCTCCGTCATGGCCTCGACCACGCTCCGCGGCTTCTGCGTCGTGGCGGCATTGTCCAGATAGACCAGCGGGTACTTCCCATAGATGACCTTCTGGAGGATGGGGAAATCGGCGCGAATGGCTGCTATGTTGAGTGTTTCAGTCATAGAGCTGTTTATTTCTTGATAATCTTGATGTTGGGAAACTTCGACGTGTCGAGCACGAAGACATTGTCCGGCACACCTTTCTTGATGCTGACTATCGTGAATGTCAGCTTCTTCAAGCCCGACCCCATCGTCATCTCCGTGGGGCGGCAGTCGCTCCGCCGTGCCGTCAGCACCATCTTGCTTGGCGCCTCCTTGCTCTTCGGCTCGGTGAGGGTTATCTCGTAGGCATTGTCTGTCGTCTTCATCTTAGCTTTCTTGTACTCCGAGACGAGTTTCATGTCGACGCTGTTGTCGTTCTTCTTCATCTCCGTGTCCTTTTCGATGGTGAGCGTTCCCTCTTGCGGGTCGTACGTCCATGTCTGCTTCCCGTCGCAACCCATCTGCATCTCGAAGGTCTTGCCCAACATCGACATACTCATCGACACGAGTGCCTTGTCGCCTTTCGTACGGCTTCGTGTAGCCACCTTCGCTGTCATGACCTTTCCCGTCATGTTGATGTCGATGCCGTCCTTGTCGTCGAACCACTCTTCCACCTTGTCCAGGATGGGTTTCACGTCGGCAGGGATTTGTGCATACAGCGGCATGACGGAGGCCACGAGGCACAGCGTTAGGCCTGACAGGATTCTCTTGATGCTTCTCATTGTCGTGTGTTGTTTGTCGTTACTTACAGAGTTTGCAGCCCTCGCACTTGCTGAGCTCGCCCCTCAGTCGCTTGTCCACGAGCACATGCAGGCGGTCGCGGAGGGATTCGAGGGGAATGTTTTCGATGACTTCGGTGATGAATGCGGCCTTGAGCAGCAGGCGTGCTTCCTTCTCGTCGATGCCTCTTTGACGCATATAGAAGAGAGCCGTCTCGTCCATCTGCCCGACGGTGCTGCCGTGGCTGCACTGCACGTCGTCGGCATATATCTCGAGCATCGGCTGAGTATACATGCGGGCAGTCCGTGTGGCCAATAGGTTGGCGTTTGTCTCCTTGCTCGACGTCTTCTGTGCTCCCTCGTGAACCAGCACTTTTCCTGCAAAGGCTCCGACCGCACTGTCGTCGAGGACGTACTTGTAGAGCTCATGGCTCTGGCAGTTGGGTACAAGGTGTTCGATGAGCGTGTTGTTGTCCACATGCTGCATCTTATCGGCGATGACGCAGCCATTTGCCGTCACTTCGCTTCCCTCGCCTTGCAGCAGTACGTCAAGACGATTGCGTGTGTGGCCGTTGAAGAGCGTCAGGCTGGAGTGATGCAGGCTGCTGTTTCTGCCTTGACGGACAAAAACGTTGCTGTATCGGGTGCAGAGGAGATGCGTCTCCTCCACTTCGTAGAGGCTGAGGTGCGAGCCTTCTTCCATCACAACCTCGATGACCTGGTTCGTCAGGAAACGGCTCTGGGAGGCAGCGCGGTCGGTGATGATGATGTCTGCCTCTGCCATCTCGTCCATCACGATAAGGATGCGGCGGCAAACCATCGTGTCCTGTTCGCCCTTCAAGACGTTGCTTATCTGTATGGGATGCTCGGGGCGTGTGCCTTTGGGGACGTGTACGACGAGCGTATCGACGCAGAGCATCGTGTTGAGCGCCACGATGCTGTCGGTTGCATCGGCTACCTTATTATATAATACGCGCGCGTGACAGTCGGCTTCAGCAATGCGGAAGCAGTAGGGTGGGAGCGGTCCCGAGAGCGGCATGAGCTGTATGCCATAGTTCGGGGCAAAGTCGGCTTCGACGTTGGCATAGCGGTAGCGTTCCACTTTCTTCGAGGGGAATCCCTTTGCGGAGAACGTCCTGAGGGCTTCTTCGCGCTGGAGGTTCATCTCCTCCGGGCTGCGGGAAGTAATCGTGCCCTGCACCTCTTGGTAGAAGTCTATGTATTGCTTCTCGGCATTCACAGTCCTGCCTCCTCTTTTATCCAGTCGAAGCCTCGGTTTTCTATCTCGATGGCCAGCTCTGGGCCGCCAGTCTTGACGATGCGTCCGTCGATGAGGACGTGTACGACATCTGGCTTCAAGTAGTCGAGCAGCCGCTGATAGTGAGTGATGACGATGGCGCTCGTCTGGGGAGTACGCAGTTTGTTGAAGCCCTCGGCCACAATCCTGAGGGCGTCCACGTCGAGGCCGCTGTCCGTTTCGTCAAGGATGGCAAGCTTTGGTTCGAGCATCGCCATCTGGAAGATTTCGTTGCGCTTCTTCTCTCCTCCCGAGAAGCCTTCGTTCACGCTGCGGCTTGTGAGCTTGCTGTCCAGCTCCACAATCTGCCGTTTCTCCCGCATGAGTTTGAGGAAGTCGCCAGCCGGCAGAGGTTCCAAGCCTTGGTACTTGCGCTTGGCATTCAGGGCGGCACGCATGAAGTTGACCATCGAGACGCCGGGTATCTCTACCGGCTGTTGGAAACTCAGGAAGATGCCTTCGTGGGCGCGCTCTTCCGGTTTGAGCGAAAGAAGGTCCTTGCCGTCGAAGGTGATGCTGCCGCTGGTCACTTCGTAGGCCGGATGCCCGACGATGACGTTGGAGAGTGTGCTCTTGCCTGCGCCGTTGAGTCCCATCACGGCATGCACCTCGCCGTCCTTGACGGTCAGGTTGATGCCTTTCAGTATCTCTTTGCCATTGATGCTGGCATGTAGGTTATTTATCTGTAACATTGCTTTAATCCCTAATCCTTAATCTTTAATCCTTATCCCACGCTGCCCTCCAAGCTGACGCCCAGCAGCTTCTGAGCTTCGACGGCGAACTCCATGGGCAGTTTATTGATGACCTCCTTGGCGTAGCCATTCACGATGAGCGAGACGGCTTCCTCGGTGGGGATGCCGCGCTGGTTAAGGTAGAAGAGCTGGTCCTCGCTGATTTTGCTTGTTGTGGCCTCGTGCTCGACGACAGCCGAATCGTTGTGCACGTCCATGTACGGGAAGGTGTGGGCGCCGCACTGGCTGCCCAGCAGGAGCGAGTCGCAGCTGCTGTAGTTGCGGGCTCCTTCGGCAGTGGACGCCACCTTGACGAGGCCTCGGTAGGCATTCTGGCTTCGGCCTGCGCTGATGCCCTTCGATATGATGGTGCTCTTGGTGTTCTTGCCGATGTGAATCATCTTCGTGCCCGTGTCGGCCTGCTGGTAGTTGTTGGTGACGGCCACGCTGTAGAACTCAGCCTGACTGCCGTCGCCCGAGAGGACGCAGCTGGGATACTTCCATGTGATGGCACTGCCGGTCTCCACCTGTGTCCACGAGAGACGGCTGTTCGCACCGCGAAGATGTCCGCGCTTCGTGACGAGGTTGAGTACGCCGCCCTTGCCTTCGCTGTCGCCCGGATACCAGTTCTGCACCGTCGAATACTTCACTTCCGCCCTTTCCTTCACCACAATCTCGACGATGGCAGCGTGGAGCTGGTTCTCGTCGCGCATGGGAGCGGTGCAGCCTTCGAGATAAGAGACGTAGGCATCGTCGTCGCAGACGATGAGCGTCCGCTCGAACTGACCTGTGCCGCGGGCATTGATGCGGAAGTATGTGCTGAGTTCCATCGGGCATCGCACGCCTTTTGGAATATAGACGAACGAGCCGTCGCTGAAGACTGCGGAGTTGAGGGCTGCGAAGAAGTTGTCGCGGTAGGGGACGACGCTGCCCAGGTATTCTCGCACCAGGTCGGGATGCTGGCGCACGGCCTCGCTGATGGAGCAGAAGATGATGCCCTTCTCCTGGAGTTTCTCACGGAAGGTTGTCTTCACGCTCACCGAGTCCATCACGGCATCGACGGCTGTCCCGGCCAGTGCCATACGCTCCTCTAAGGGGATGCCCAGCTTGTCGAACGTCTTCATGAGCTCAGGGTCGATGTCTCCCGTACTCTGTTTCTTTTGTGTCGGGTCGGCATAGTAGGAGATGGCCTGATAGTCAATCTCCGGCATCTTGAGGTGTCCCCACGAGGGTTGTTCCAGCGTGAGCCAGTAGCGATAGGCATTCAGTCGGAACTCCAGCAACCAGTCAGGCTCCTGCTTCTTCTCGGAGATGAGGCGCACCACGTCCTCCGAGAGGCCCTTCTCTATGATGTCAGTCTGCACGTCAGTGGTGAAGCCGTACTCGTACTTCTTCTCCGCCACCTCACGTACAAACTTGTTCTTTTCGTTTCCCATTCTCCAATTCCTTTTACACAGATGTGTCGATAAACGCGGCACGCCGTGTTGGCAAATTCGGCACGCCGCGTTGGTTGATTCGGCACGCCGCGTTGTCAGATTCGGCACGCCGCGTTGTCTCCCCCTCTGTTCCTCCACATAAGACGTTGTTGTAGATGAACTCGGGGAAGGCTTTGAGCGGGCCTGCCAGGCGCGACTGCTGCATCGTCTCCTCCTTAATAAGATGCATTGACGAGAAGAGCCAGACAAGGGCTCCCAGCACGAGGGCGTACTTCAGGAAGCCGAGCAGGCCGCCCAGCAACCTGTTGAACAGTCCCGTCACGACCAGCGCGTCCATGAGCGAGGTGAGCATCGAGGCGATGAGCTTCGCCACGATGGGCACCACAATCCATAGCAGCACGAAGGCCAGCACTCGGCACACGTCGGGCATCGACAGGAAGCCCGCCAGCACATCGCCAAGCTCACGGTAATAAAGGCAGGCCACGATGTAGCCCACCACGAAGGCTGCCAGCGAGATGACTTGCTTGATAGCCCCCGAGAACAGTCCGCTCACAAAGCCGACTGCCAAAAGGATGAGCAGCAGGATGTCCATAGGCTTTTTAGTTAACTCTTAACGGACAACGGACAACAGCCAACTTTCAACTCTGTAGCGGCCGGGGACGGCCGCGTTCCCAGCCAACTTTCAACTCTCAACTTTCAACTCTCAGAGTGTTGCCTTAATCTCAATCTCCTGGAAGGTCTCAATCATGTCGCCTTCCTTCAAGTCGTTGTAGCCTACGAGCGAGATACCACATTCGAAGTTGGTGCTGACTTCCTTCACGTCGTCCTTGAAACGCTTCAGGGCGTTGATGGCACCTGTGAAGACCACAATGCCGTCGCGAATGACGCGAGCCTTGTTCGAGCGGCTCACCTTGCCGTCCACAACATAGGCACCGGCAACGGTTCCAACCTTCGTGATGTGATAAACCTGTCGCACCTCCACCTGAGCCGTGACTTCCTCCTTGATTTCCGGCGAAAGCATGCCCTCCATGGCGTCCTTCACCTCCTCGATGGCATCGTAGATGACGCTGTAGAGGCGGATATCGACGTCCATCTGCTCGGCCAACTTACGTGCGGCAGCCGAGGGACGAACCTGGAAGCCTACGATGAAGCAGTTCTCGGCAGCGGCAGCCATGTTCACGTCGCTCTCGCTGATTTGGCCCACAGCCTTGTAGATGACGTTCACCTGAATCTTCTCCGTGGAGAGCTTGATGAGGGAGTCGCTCAAGGCTTCTATAGAGCCGTCCACGTCGCCCTTGACGATGAGGTTCAGCTCCTGCACGCCACCCAGAGCGATGTTGTGTGCCAACTCCTCCAGTCCGCGACGCTTCATCGTGCGCAGACCTTGTTCGCGAGCCAGCTGCTCACGCTTGTTGGCAATCTCGCGAGCCTCCTGGTCGCTGTCCATCACATGGAAGGAATCGCCAGCCTGCGGTGCGCCGTTCAAGCCAAGCACCGTGGCTGCCTGCGACGGACCAATCTCCTGCACGCGCTGTCCACGCTCGTTGAGCATCGCCTTCACACGACCGTAGTTCGTGCCGGCCAGCAGGATGTCGCCCACATGCAGGGTGCCGTTGCTCACAAGCACCGTAGCCACATAGCCACGGCCCTTGTCCAGGCTGGACTCGATAATGGAGCCCGTGGCCTTGCGGTTGGGGTTTGCCTTCAGGTCGAGCATCTCGGCTTCGAGCAACACCTTCTCAAGCAGTTCCTCTACGCCAATGCCTTTCTTGGCACTGATGTCCTGGCTCTGATACTTGCCGCCCCATTCCTCAACGAGGAAGTTCATGGCAGCAAGGCCTTCCTTTATCTTGTCGGGATTAGCTCCCGGCTTGTCAATCTTGTTGATGGCAAAGACGATGGGCACACCGGCAGCCGTGGCATGAGCGATGGCTTCCTTCGTCTGCGGCATGATGTCGTCGTCTGCAGCAATGATGATGATGGCAATATCCGTCACCTGAGCACCGCGGGCACGCATAGCTGTGAAGGCTTCGTGACCCGGCGTATCGAGGAAGGTGACATGGCGTCCGTCGTCGAGCGTCACGTTGTAGGCACCGATGTGCTGCGTGATGCCGCCCGCCTCGCCTGCAATAACATTGGTCTGGCGGATATAGTCGAGCAGAGATGTCTTACCATGATCGACGTGACCCATGACGGTAACGATGGGAGCGCGCGGCACGAGGTCTGCCTCGTCGTCCTCCACTTCGCTGACGGCGGCGCTGACTTCTGCACTGACGTATTCTGTAGTGAAGCCGAACTCCTCGGCAATGAGGTTGATGGTCTCGGCATCCATGCGCTGGTTGATGCTCACCATGATGCCGATACTCATGCAGGTGGCGATGATCTTCGTGACGGGCACGTTCATCATCGTTGCCAACTCGTTTGCCGTGACGAACTCGGTCAGCTTGAGTACCTTGCTCTCTGCAGCTTCGTTGGCCAGTTCCTCCTCCATGCCTTGACGGATGGCCTCGCGCTTTTCACGACGATACTTGGCACCCTTGCCCATCTTTGTGCCCTTGCTGGTGAGGCGAGCCAGTGTCTCGCGTACCTGCTTGGCCACCTCTTCCTCGCTCACTTCGGGCTGCAGGGGAGCTTGCTTGGGCTGGTTCTTCTGTTTCTTCTTGCCGCCGCCGTTCTGGTTCTGCTGTTGCTGGTTGCCGCCATTCTTCTTCTTCTGTCCGGGTTGCTGGTTGGCAACATCGTTGACGTCAACACGTTCCTTGCCCACACGCAGACGTTTCTTTCCTCCGCCACCTTGGGCTTCCTGGCGTTCGCGACGGCGTTCCTCGTGCGTCTTCTTCTTGGGGCGAGTCGTCTGATTTATGCTGTCGAGGTCAATCTTACCTTTGATGGTAAGAGAGGGAGCAGCGTTTGGTGCAGGCGTCAGGCGGAAGATTTCTTCTTCCTTCTTCTCCACGGGAGCAGTTTCTGCAGGTTTCTCCTTAGGAGCAACAACCTCTGCCTTAGGAGCAACGGGCACTTCCTTCTTCTCAGGAGCAGGCTTGGGCTTCTCTTCTTTCTGTACGGGCTTGGGCTGCGGCTTCTTTTCAGGAGCGGGTTTTTCCTTGGCGGGCTTCTCTGCTTTGGCAGGCTTCCCGCCTTCGAGGTCGATGTGCCCCAGTATCTTCGGGCCTTCAACCTTGGGCGCTTCTATCTGCACTTCTTCCACAGGCTTGGCCTTTGGCTCCTTGCGCTCCTTCTTGTTTTGGCCGATGTGCTGCTGAATGAGTTGTGTAGCCTCGTTGCGCAGTCCTTTATCCGAACTGAATTCGCTTTGCAGCTGGGCATACTGTTCCTCGGTAATCTTATAGTTTGGATTGGCCTCAACCTCGCTGAAGCCTTTCTTCTGAAGAAATTCAACAGCCGTCTGCAGTCCGATGTTGAACTCCTTGGTTACTTTGTTTAGTCTGATGCTCATTGTCTTTTTAATCCCTAATCCCTAATGTCTAATCCTTAATCCATATATCATTCGAACTCAGCCTGCAGGATGCGCAGCACTTCGTCGACGGTTTCTTCTTCGAGGTCGGCATTCTGGATAATCATCTCACGCTGTGCGCCGAGCACGTCCTTAGCTGTCTCGAAGCCAATCTTCTTGAGTTCGTCGATAATCCAAGGCTCGATGGCGTCGGTGAACTCGTCGAGGCTTACGTCGTCGCTGTCTTCTTCGCTGTCGAGTTCACGGAAGACGTCGATGGTATAGCCTACGAGCATACTGGCGAGCTTGACGTTCAGTCCGCCCTTACCGATGGCGAGCGATACCTGATCCGGGTCGAGATAGACCTCGGCGGTGTGCTCTTCCTCGTTGAGTGTGACGCTGTTGACGCGGGCAGGATTGAGGGCGCGGGTAATCATGAGCTGTGTGTTGGAGGTCCAGGTCACGACGTCGATGTTCTCGCCTCTCAGCTCGTGAACGATGCCGCGGAGGCGGCTGCCCTTCACACCGACACAGGCTCCTACGGGGTCGATGCGGTCGTCGTAGCTCTCGACGGCTATCTTGGCGCGTTCACCAGGAATGCGTGCCACTTTGTGGATGGTGATGAGGCCGTCCTGTATCTCGGGCACTTCGGCTTCGAGCATATGCTGGAGGAACTCGGGTGCTGTGCGGCTGAGGATGATGCGGGGTTTTCCGCCGGTGTTCTCAACGCGGAGGATGACGGCACGCGCCTGCTCGCCCTTGCGGAAGAAGTCGCCCGGTATCATTTCCTGACGCGGCAGGAGCAGTTCGTTGCCCTCTTCGTCCATGAGCAGTGTCTCGCGTTTCCAGGTCTGATAGACTTCGGCGCTGATGACTTCTCCCTCGCGGTCTTTGTATTCATTATAGAGGGAGTCGTACTCAAGCTCCATGATTCGGCTGGCGAGTGTCTGGCGGAGCTGGAGGATGGCACGGCGTCCGAACTCGGACATCTCGACGCGCTGGCTCACTTCCTCGCCTATTTCGTAGTCGTCCTCGATTTGTTGAGCTTCGGAGAGAGCTATCTCCTTGTTCTTGTCGTTTACTTCGCCATCGGGTACGACGACGCGGTTGTGGTAGATTTCGAAGTCGCCCTTGTCGGGGTTTACGATGATGTCGTAGTTCTCGTCTGAGCCGTACATCTTGGCGATGACGCTGCGGAAGCATTCCTCCAGCACGCTCACCAGGGTGGCACGATCGATGTTGTTCTTCTCCTTGAAGTCGGCGAATACTTCAATCATGTTTGCCGCTTCTTTTGATTTAGTTGTCTTTGCCATTATATCATTTATTGTTTAATCATTTACCATTTACCATTTGCCTTTTTCTTCCTCCTCCTCGGGGGAGGGTTGGGGAGGGGGCTTTTACTTCACCTTAATCAGGTACTTTGTGTAGGCGACGTCCTGGAAGCGGAAGTCTGTGGGTACTTCCATGGTGACGGGACGCTTCTTGCCTTCCTCCTTCACCTTCTTGACGATGCCGAGCTGAAAGCCTTCGTCGCCGACGCTGAGCAGGGTGCCATGATATTTGTGGCCGTCGTGCAGCTGTGTCTCCACTTCCTTGCCGATGTGTATCTCGTATTGCTGGCGTACGCGGAAGGGCTGTCCCAGTCCTGCGCTGCCCACCTCGAGCTCGTAGTCTTCCTCGTCGCGGCTCAGGCGCGACTCGATGTGACGGCTCAGGTCGGCACAGTCCTCAATCCACACACCGTCCTGATGGTCTATCTCAACCACGATGCGGTCGTCTGGGCTGATGCTGATGTCAACAAGGAAATACTCTTTGCCTTCAAGCCATTCCTCTACGGCCTGCTGCACTGCACTTTTGCTAATCATGTGTCTAAGTATTTTTAAGTTATTAAAGAAAAGTGAGGAACTTCCTGAGCCCCTCACTTTCATCTTTTCGCATGCAAAGGTAAGTGATTTCTGCGAAACTTGCAAATAAATGTGCAGAAAAATAGCGTAAAACCCTGAATTCTTTAAAGAAAGGCAAGTATTTGTGCCTGCCAAGACCTTTAGAGAATGGTGATGCCCTGATAATCCTTTTGAACCTGCTCGTAGCTCTGCAGGTTGCCGATGTCGAAACGGTGCCCCGGCATCTCCATAGCGTGGACGGGTGTCTGCTGGCAGAGCCATGCGATGTAACTGCCGGGAGCGTCTGTGCCGCAACCCTCTGCGATGCCTTTGCCGACGAGGCGTGCGTCCTGGCGTGTATAGAAATAGAAAGGTGGCGTACACCAATGGGTCTCGGGCGTGGGGGACTTCTCTGTCATACGCAGGATGCGGTCCTGGTCATCGACCGTCACTACGCCGCACTTCAGGAGCCGCTGCTCGTCCTTTTCCCAAAAGCGCATGATGCAGGAGGTCTGCTTCTCTTTGGCATAGCGGATGAAGCGCGTCAGGCTGAAGTCCAAAAGGTTGTCGCCGGCCAGGACCAGCATGTCGTCGTCGAGGCCGAGGCTGTCGATGGCGAACTGTATATCGCGGACGGCTCCCAGTCGCGTCTCGTTGCTCGAGGTCCCGTCGTCAACGACAGTCACCTTTTGAGCCTTCGTCGCAGCCCAATCCTGGAAGTGACGGGCGAACTTGTGGTTGGAGATGACGATGTATTCATCGACCAGGCCTGCACCGTCAATGTCGTCGATGAGCCAATCGAGGATAGCTTTGCCAGCCACCTTAAGGAGGGGCTTGGGGAAGTTCTCTGTGAGGGGATAGAGCCGGGTGGCATAGCCTGCGGCAAGGATTAGGCACTTCATGGGCTTGATGGGTTTAATGGGTTTAATGGGTTGGTTGGGTTTACATCAGTCCGTCTGCGCTTTGGCAGATGTGTACGCTGTATTTGCCCTTCAGCACGGGGAAGGCTTGGAGGTATTCTCTGGTGACTTTCTCGGTGATGCTTTGCTCGAAGGCGGGGTCGATGAGTGCCATGCAACAGCCTTTGAAGCCTGCTCCGCTGAAGCGTCCGCCATAGATGCCGTCGGTGTGGCACATGATGTCGTAGAGCGTCTTCAGTTCCGGCGAGCCCGTCTCCCAGTTGCTGATGCTGCTCTGTCCGCTTTCGAAGCTGAGGCGGCCATACGTCTCGAGGTCGCCCCGCCGCCAGGCCTCGACGCCCAGCTCTACGCGGTCCTGCTCCGTGTACCAGTGCTCAGCGCGCCGCCTCCAGTTCTCCGGCAGGCGTTCCTTGTAGTGCTCATAGACATCGCGCGGCACTGCCCGCAGGTTTGCTTCGGAGAACTTGCCGTACTCCATGCCTGCATAGGCCATCATGGCATAGGCTGCGCTGCGTGCTTCATCGACGCGCATGTTGAACTTGCTGCCGGCGAGCGTGCGCTCGATGCCGCTGAAGAAGATGGCGATGCGGTAGGGCTTCATCTGCGGATGCGTGGGGATGAGCTCATACTCGTCGGTCTTCGTGTCGAGGTAGAGCAGGTGGTCCTTCTTGGAATAGACCTCGCAGCTCTGGTCGAGCTTGCCGCTGCCCACGCCGACGTAGTCGTTCTCGGCTGCCACGGAGGTGAGGATGAGTTCCAGCGGCTCGGGCTGTATGCCGTTGACTTGGCACAGGGCCTTGAGGAAAACGAGGGCCACGGCAGCCGACGACGAGAGTCCTCCGATGGGGAGGGTGCCTTCGATGACGCCGCTCAAACCGTACGTCAGCGGATACCGCTCGCCGAGTTTCAAGGTGGCGCCGCGCAGGTAGTCCGCCCAGTCGTCCTGCTTGTGTCGAGGCACATCGCGGACATGGAACTGGGCCCGCTTGTCGAACTGAAGGGAACACAGTTCCACCACGCCGTTGTGCTTAGGGCTGTAGGCAAGGTGGATGCCCTTGTCGATGGCCAGACCCGTAATCTTGCCCAGGTTCGCGTCGCTGTGTGCACCGATGGGGCAGACGCGATAGGGGCAGAAAGCCATAGCCTCCGGCTCACGCTTGTAAATCTCTCGGAATCTTTCCTGGCATTTCATATGTTAAGAATTTCTCAGTGTTTGGAAGTTTGTCTGTAGTCTGTCTGCAAAGAGGTATAGGTCTTTGAGTGAAGAGGTAGCCCTTTTTGGGCAAAGAGGTAGCCCTTTTTGCTTCAAGAGGTATACCTCTTTGGATTACCTTATTGAGATGTTTCGCACAGCCCCCATGTTTTCGCAGAAGCGCAGGCGGTATTTTGTGCCGTCGCTCACCCTTCGGCGGATGGTGATGACCTGTTTCTCGCCGGGCAACATCGAGAAGAAGTTGTCGCTGTAGAATGTGCCGTGAACGGGCTTGTCGTTCAGGTCGGTGAGGAGCAACTGGCAGAAGAATGCGATGCGTCGGCTGCTGTTCCTCAGCGTCACCTCCCATTCGGCGTATCCATCCTTGTCGGGAAGTCGGCGAGTCATCACTGTCGGCTTGGCCTCCGGCATAGTGCCCAGGGCCTCGAAGCCGCCTGTGCAAGGTCCGGTCACGGTATTCTTGCCCTCGTACTTGCTCGTGGAGCGCCAATAGAAATTGCGGCTTAGGATATTGCCCCTGCTGTCTGTCAGTTCGAGGGCAATGAAGTGGACGGGCGAGATGTCGTCGGGAATTTCAACCTTCAGCACGTCGTTTGCCACGCCGTCGGCTGGTACATCGACCTTCGCCGTCAGGGTGCTGACCTTGTGACTCTGCATGTCATACAGCTCTGCCTTAGCCCTCAGCCCCTTCTTCGGCTCGATGAAGTCGTTGCAGACGCTCACCGTGTTCTTCAGGTAGTCGTACTGGATGTGCAGAGGCTCGAGGGCATGCATGGTGTGATAGAGCGAGGCAGTGGGTTCCAGGAACCAGTCCCACATGCGGGCGCACACTTGCCAGTTGGGGCAGTTATGGTACCAGAAGAGCAGACCCGAGCACCATCGGTCGCCATACTGCAACTTGTTCTCGTTCCACACTTCCCAGATGCTCTTCGAATTGATAGCGCCAACCATCTGTCCGCGGCGAGCGAACTCCTCGATGTTCCTGCTCTCGCCGTACTGATTCACCATATCTTTGTAGAGCGTGGTCATGAGGTGGAAGCCGTTGCCGTCCATGTAATCCCACGTCGCCTTATTGATGGGCCAGAGGTCTTCCCGTGGCATCATGTCATAGAGGCTCTCCACGATGGGCAAAGTCGGAGCACCGTATTCGGGATTGAAGCCGTCCACGCGACTGCCTCTGTCCGAGGCCGTGTTCTCGTAATGGCGCATCGGATTGACTTGCTTATAGGGGCTGCCGTCGTGCACACCATCGCATTCGCTCTGCATCTGGTACGGTATGCCGGGTGCCAGACGCTTGATGAGCTGCTCGGCCCCCGTGACGGCTGTGCTCTCGTTGCTCGACACATAGATGACGATGCTTGGGTGGTTGCGGATGCGCTTCATGGTGCTTTCCACGTTGGCCAGGTAGAGCGGCTCGTCCATGGGGTGCTTCGTGTCGCCAGTCATCCAGAACTCTTGCCAAACCATGATGCCATATTCGTCGCACAACTCGTAGAAGCGGTCGCTCTCCGCTATGCCGCCTCCCCAAAGGCGCAAAAGGTTGATGCCGCATTGACTGGTGTAGGCCAGCTCGGTCTCCATCCTTTGGTCGTTGGTGCGGAGCATCGCCTCGGGTATCCAATTGTTGCCGCGGACGAAAGTCTTATGGCCGTTCACGATGAAGACCTTCGATTTGTCGGGCGTCTCGCGCGAGGCAATGACCTCCTTGATGCCGAAGCGCGTGGAGAGTCGGTCCATCGTGTTGCCTTTGCCATCAGTGAGCGTCAGTCGAAGCGTATAGAGGTGTTGCTCGCCCTTGTTCTTTGGCCACCAGAGTTTGGGGTACTTTATGACGAGTTGCGGGTAGTCTTCCGGCGTGAAGGTGACGGTTGCGTGTTCTCCCCGCTGCAGCTTCATCTTCTTGGAGACAAAGGTGATGCTTCTGGTTTCGTCGTCTTCGATGGTTCCGCTGACGGTGTATTCTCCGCTATTCGTGCCGGGATTCCATACCTCGACGCTCACTGTCTCTCTCGCCTCGTCGTAGTTCGGATGGGAAAGCACAGAGGAGACATAGGGGCTGCGCAGTTGTTGGGGACCTGTTGCATAGAGTCGAATCGAGCGCCAGATGCCGGTGTTGCGGTCGCGGATGCCGTCTTCGTAGGTGAAGTCCCAGCCCACCGTCATCAGTTGCGATACGTTCTGCCCAATCCATCCATCGCCTCCGTTGTGCCACTCGCCAACGGCTCCCCAGCTTTTCGGTGCAGTTGTTCCAGGCACATCGACAGGGAAGACACGAATGGCAATAGCCGATGCCTGCCCGGGTTGCACGGCGCGGTCTGTGATGTCGAACGGCTGGCTGTTGAACATGCCTGCCATCGTGCCAATCATATAGCCGTTGACCCATATCTCGGCTCTGTAGTTGATGCCCATCGGCTCGAGCCAGATGCGCTTGCCCTTATAGTCGGACGGCACGACGAACTCAGTCCGGAACCAATAGGTATAGAACTCTCTTCCCACTTTCGCAATGTCGGGAATGACGTTGTTGGCAAGTTTGTTGGTCTGCCCGAAGTAAGGCTCTGGATAGACCTTCTGCTCGACAAGGTTCGTCAGGACAGTTGCAGGCACAATGGCTTCTGCCCATCCTTGCGGATTAAAGCCAGGCATCGAGATGTCTCGGCCAGTCAGCTTTGTCTCTCCATCACGCATCATGTACCAAGTCTGGTTGCCTTCGTGCCCAAGGCGGGAGTCGAGGGTGATGCAATCCTGCCTGTCGCCAGCCATGGCGAATGGCATTGCGATGAGTGTCAAAAAGGTAAGGAGGATGTGTCTCATTATCTAATGTTGTGTGATTCTATGTAGTTATTCTTCTAATAAGGCTGCCGCGCACCACAGATACGGCCCTTGTCCATGATAATCGCCGGTCATCTTGGGACGGTCCAGATAGTAGTTGAAGTCGTTCTTCTTGCCAGTGCCGACGCAGATGTTGGTGACGTCACCATTATTATTAATATAAGGTATAAGGGCGAGCCATGCTTTGCGGGCGGCAGGGGCATACGTTCCCGCAGGCAACCAACCCTCCTTCACGCCACGAATAAAAGCGTAGGTGAACATGGCGGAACCTGATGTCTCGGTCCAGAAGTCTGGCTGATCGATGAGTTGATTCCAGAGGCCCTCGGCGTTGCGATACTTCAGGAGACTCTTCATCATCTTCCGATAGCCCTTCATAATGCGCTTGTAGTATGGGCTGTCCTTGGGCAGGGCTTTCAATACTTCTGTGAGTCCGACTGCCATCCAGCCGTCGCCTCGTCCCCAGTAATAGGGTACGTCGGGTGCATGATAGAAGAGGCCGTTGGGTCGCTGCAGTTCGTCGAGGTACTTGACCATCTCGTGAGCGGCTCGGTCGATGTACTTGCGGTCGCCAGTCGTGCGGTAGGCCCATGCCTGCACGATGGTTATCATATACATATCATCAATCCACATGCGCGTCTGCCATGTGTAGCCTTGGCGAGCGAGGCGCTTCTCGCTTTCCTTCGCATTAGCAGGCAGTTCCCATTGCGAGTCGGCATACGAGAGCCCCATCTCTTTGTAGCTTTCTTCCGTAGGGAAGGACTTGTAGAGACTCAGCGGCAGGGAACCGAACATGTTGAAGTCCACATGGTTCTTCGCAGGGATGTTCTCCTTGTGATTCGCCAAGAGGTCGTCGAAGCGCTCCTTCATTTTGCGGATAATCACATCGTCGCCCATGGCGCGTCCCCACATGATGGCGCCGTTCCAGGTGCACACCTCGTGGTATCCCAAGTTCTTCGTGTCGCTCCAAGTCGCATGCTTGCCATCGATGAAATGATAGGCGAGGCGACGTCCCACTTCCTGCGGCGTGCTGCCCTGAGGAAAGTCTTTCAGGGCATCTTTCTTCGCTGCATTTGCCATTACGGCAAGCAGCAGGGCCAAAATCGTCAAAAGTTGTCGTTTCATATCAAATATTGAATAAGTTTTCTTCCAATTCCATGCAAAGATAGATAAAAGTTTGCACATTATGAAGCACTATACCTAAAAACTTGTCTTATTTTGCTCTTTTCCGCTATGTCTTTGCCTTCGAAAAGGAAAAGTTTACTATCTTTGCACTGTTCTATCGTGACAAAAGAGCAATGGAGACGCATTTCAGTCTGGAAGATTCGCCGACGTTTCGCATGATTGAACTCGACGAGGTGGACTCCACAAACAACTTCCTGAGTCATCTCGGCACGCCGGACGACCGCCGGACGACGCTTGTGACGGCTGAGTTCCAGTCGTCTGGCCGTGGTTCCGGCACGAACCGCTGGGAGTCGGAGCGAGGGAAGAACCTCCTTTTCAGCCTCCGCGTGATGCTACGCAACCTGCCACTCCGACGTATGTTTGCGGTTTCGGAGGCGGCAGCCCTTGCTGTTCGAGACGCTCTCAACGTGTTTGTGCCAGGATTCCGCATTAAATGGCCCAACGACATCTACTTCGGAGACAGCAAGGTGGCTGGGATGCTCATCGAGAACGACCTGCTGGGAACGAAGATCAGGCGCTCTACGATTGGTATCGGAGTCAACGTTAACCAACGTCGCTTCCTAAGTGATGCTCCCAATCCGCGTTCCCTGGCGGACATCGTGGGGCACGACATAGAGCGTCGCCTTGTGCTGGAGCAGTTCATGGAACGTGTCTTGCACTACATGAAGTCACTCGACGAGGGCAAGGATGACGTGCTTGATGCTCTGCACGAACACTACAAGGAGGGTCTCTACCGAATGGGTGAAGAGCATAAATTTATCGATGAAATGGGCGTTTTTTGCGCCAAGATTATCGATGTTGAGCAGTCGGGTCACATCATCCTGCAGGATGCGAAAGGCATTCGACGCTATGAATTCAAACAACTAAAATATATAATATGAGATTCAAACGCATTCTTCTTAAGCTTTCGGGCGAGAGCTTAATGGGTGAACAAGGCTATGGCATCGACGTGAAACGCCTCGGCGAGTATGCCATGCAGATTAAGCAGGCTGCCGACATGGGCGTGCAGATAGGCATCGTCATAGGCGGCGGCAACATCTTCCGCGGGCTGCAGGGCGCAGGCAAGGGCTTCGACCGCGTCAAGGGCGACCAGATGGGCATGTGCGCCACGGTCATCAACTCGTTGGCACTGAGCAGTGCGCTCGATGCAGCAGGTCAGAAGAACCGCGTCATGACGGCTATCCGCATGGAGCCCATCGGCGAGTTCTACGGCAAATGGAAGGCCATCGAGGCGATGGAAAGGGGCGAAGTGGTCATCTTCAGCGCAGGAACGGGCAGTCCCTACTTCACTACGGACACTGGCTCCTCGCTGCGTGGCATCGAGATTGAGGCCGACGTTATGCTGAAAGGCACCCGCGTGGACGGCATCTACACGGCCGACCCCGAGAAGGACCCCACTGCAACGAAGTTCCACGACATCACCTACGAGGAAGTCATTGCTCGGAACCTGAAGGTGATGGACATCACGGCCACCGCCATGTGCATGCAGAACAACCTGCCCATCTATGTCTTCAATATGGACCAGGTGGGCAACCTCGGCCGCGTCCTCAGCGGCGAGGACATCGGCACACTGGTGCACAACTAAAGGACTTCAACGCCGATTGAAAACGCGGCGTGCTGCGTCAAGAAAGATGGCGTGCCGCGTTGGACAACTCGACGTGCCGCATCAAGAAAGATGGCGTGCCGCGTTGAGTAAGATGCCGTGAAGCGTCGGATAAAGAAAAAAGCAAAAGGCCCATGGTTTCCCATGAGCCTTTTGTCGTCTTATTTGCTTGAAGCAGGTCTTTTCGAGAAGATGGCTTTGATGCGCGCCATATCGAACTTAGCCGTTCTGTCGTAGAAGTAGATGCCGTTCTGCTCTTGCTCGACATCGGTCAGCTGCGTGTAGGTGTAGCCCCAGACGTTGTCGGCAATCTCCATCAACGCATCGACTTGGCCTTCCAGGCGTGTGTAGAACTCCTCCAGAGAGTGTGGCGGCTCGCCATAACCCCAGCTGGCATTGGAGTTGCCTGTCGCCTGGTCTTGTCCTTTCACCCACTTGATGCCGCCGAACTCATCGAGGAGATAGGGCTTGTCGGCTTTCTCGTAGCGAGGGTAATCATAGACCTCGTTGTCTTTCGGGCGGTTGAAGCCGGTGTTGGTGCGCGGAACGTCCAGCGTGTTGTTGGGCGTCTGGAACCAGCGCTCGCCGTTGAAGATGACTTCCTTCAGTCGCTTGGGATCCTGCTCGTAGTTGTGCGTCGTCCAGATGTCTGTCTTGACATGCACGCCGCCGCTGACGTCGCAGACGGGTCTTGTTGGGTCGAGGGCTTTGCTCAGGTCATAGACGTCGCCCACGAAGCGCGGGAACTGCACGCGGTCGGGCCACCATTCCTCGTTCATTGGTGTCCAGGTGACGATGCTTGGATGGTTCCTGTCGCGCACAATCTCCTCGGTCCATTCGCTGAGGAAGTTGCGGGCAACTTCCGGGTCGTTGGCGTTCATGCCCCATGATGGCGCTTCGCCCCAGGTGATGTAGCCCAGCTTGTCGGCCCAATAATGGAAGCGCTCTTCGAAGACCTTCTGGTGAAGTCGTGCACCGTTGAAGCCTGCAGCCAGGGAGAGCTCAATGTCGTGTTTGAGAGCTTCGTCAGTCGGAGCGGTCCAGATGCCGTCGGGATAGAAGCCCTGATCCAGCACGAGACGCTGGTAGAAGGGCTCGTTGTTGAGGTACGTCTTGTTGCCCTCGACGTGTATCTTGCGCATTCCGAGGTAGCTGCTCACGCGGTCGATGACCTTGCCTGTGGCGTCCTTCATCTCGTATGTGAGGTCGTAGAGGAAGGGACTGTCAGGGCTCCATAGCTTTTGTCCCTTGACCGGCAGCACGATTGTCGAGTTGTTCTGTGCCTTGACGGTCTTCGTGGCGACAACTTTCTTGCCGTCCATCAGGGTGACCGTCAATGTGGCTGCCGACTCGCGGTAGAACGTGGGATGCAGGATGACTTGGCTCTGGTCGATGTCCGTAATGACTTGCGTGCGAAGCAATGCATTCTCATCGACTGGCTCCATCCATACGGTCTGCCAGATACCCGTGGTGCGGGTGTACATGCATTCGAACTGATTGAGGCGCACATTCTGTTTGCCGGCAGGTTGCTTCGTGGTACGCGTGTCGCTGTAGGCATGGACGACGAGCGAGTGCTGCTTCCCGTCGGCAAGGAACTTCGTGACATCGATGGCGAAGGAAGTGCTCCCACCGAAGTGTCGGCCAGCAAGACGTCCGTCAACGAATACTTCACTGTTGTAGTAAACGGCACCGAAGTTGAGCATGATGTTGCGTCCTGCCCATTCCTGCGGCATCTGGATGTAGCGCTGATACCAGACGTTGTTGATAAAGTCGGTGTAGCCAACGCCGCTAAGCTTGCTTTCGGGACAGAAGGGAACGGTAATCTTGCCGTCGAAGCCCTTGCTCTCGAAGAGGCGCTTCTCCATGCCGGAGCCAACGAAGTCAAAGGTGTAAGTCCATTCTCCATTGAGGTTGAGCCAGTCCTGGCGCTCAAACTGTGGGCGAGGATACTCAGCCCTGGGCTGTGCCCAAACTCCAACTGTCATACTAAGCAGCAGGAGCGAAAGAAAAAATCTTCTCATCATAATAGTACATTTAATGTCGTTATGCGTGCAAAGATACGAAAAAGAATTAAGAATGAAGAATTATGAAAGAAGAATTATCATGAAGAGAAGCAAAAGCAAAGGGGCTCCGTCCTTTCGGACTTGAGCCCCTTCGCTTGTTTAGGCGTTATTTTCTCTTATTTAACCAAGATCTTTCTGCCGCCCACGATGTTGATGCCCTTCTGCATCTTCTCGAGGCGTTGGCCTGCCAGGTTGTAGATGCCGGTGCGCTCGGACTCTTCGGCCTTGACGTCGGCAATAGCATCGGGATCGATGTTGGTGTACTCTCCTTCGTAGAAGAATACCTGCAGGTGGTCCTTCAGAAGCATGGGATAGTCGTCGGTAGCCAGCGTCTGGAACCAGTTGACATGTACCTGTCCTTCGTTGAGCTTGTAGCAGATTTCGCCGCTCTTAAGCTGTTCGTCGTTGACAGAGGTAGCCGTTGCCGACTGGTCGCCATAGGCTCTTGCGCCGCTGCCGGCGAGCCAGTAGTTGTTATTGAACGTAGAGTTGGCGTGGCCGCGCAAGCGTCCTACGATGACACCGCCGTAGGTGGGAGCACTGTCAGTGGTCGTCTTGACGGCTCCCACATTGAGGCAGTTGTTGACGCCCACGAAGCTGTCGTTGTTGACATATCCGCAGATGCCAGCGGCATAGGCTCCGGCATTGCTGAAGAGAACGGTACCGTAGTTGGCACAGTTCTCGTAGAGGCAGTTCTCGTTGGAGTATCCTCCGATGCCGCCAATGCAGTCGTGGCTGTTGTGGGTGTCGGTGATGATGCCGCTGAAGGAGCAGTTGTAGGCTTTGCTACCGGCCCGCATGTCGCCGCAGACACCGCCGATGTGGTGCGACGTGGCTGCAGAGGCAATGGTGAGAGTCGAGTGGATGTCCCTGATCATACAGCCTTCTGCCCATCCGATGACGCCGTAGCCTGTGCCACCGCTATACTGGAAGGCACCGTCGATGCTGAAGTCCCTGATAGTGGCAGAGGTAGCCTTGCCGAAGAGACCCTGTGCATCGCCAGAGAGGGTAAGGGTGAAGAATTCGCCTTCCTCGTCGTATGTACCGAAGCCCGTAATCTTGTGTCCCTGGCCGTCGAAGTAGCCCTTGTAGGGATAAGTCGTGGTACCGATGGGCAGGATTTCCGTCAGTTCGCTCATGTCGATGTCGGCAGTCAGTTCAGCCTTGGCATCGTTCTGCCCATTGTTCACCACAAGGGCGAAGATTTGCATCTGCTGTGCTGTGGAAATCTGATAGAAGTTTTTCTCGTCCTTCGGCAGCATATGGTCCACGATGTTCAGCTTTTCGGCCAGTGCCAGAGCCTCTTCCGTTGAGATGTCACCCGACATGTAGTGTGCCTGTACATCAAGTATCAGTTCGTTCCATTCGTCGTATTCGTCCCGCGTGATTAGGTCAATGCCTATGAGCGTATCGAGGAAGTCGAACAGTTTGTTGGCTTTGTCGAACATGGCGATATAAGCCTTGCGGCAGTCGAGAACCTGGTTGAAGAGGTCGGAGAAGGTGCCAATGAGCTCCATCTTGTCCTTGCCCGTCTCGGCAGTCTCTACGTCAGCTATGGCGTCCTCCAGCTGTCCCTTCAGTTCCTCAGACATATTGGGGTACATGGTGAACTCGTTCGGGTCGTCGCTCCAGAAGAAGTCCACGATGACCTGAGCACGTGCAACATATTCCTGCAACACGTCGGCGAGCTTCTCGTCAGCCTCGTCGGCTGTGCCGAGGTAATAGACGTGTACATCTCCGAAGGGCATCCAGTCTTTGGCAAGGCCCGTTCCGAGGTTGCGCATGCCAATGGTCAGCGTGCCGTCGGTCACCTCGGTGGCGCAGTAGTTGAGGTAGCGTCCTGCTTTGAAGGCAACAGAGCAAGCATCCCTCGAATTGGGTACATAGCCCATGATGTCGTCCAATACGTATTCCGCATCACCCTCCTCGCCGAGGCAGTTCACGCCAGGTTCGGCATCGTCGTAGGAGATGACGTCCTCGCCCTGAGTCATGAAGTAGTTCACCGTACCGTTCATGTAGAGCTGGCCAGCATAGTACTGCGACGTGATGTCCGTGCCGGCACGGAACAAGCCGTTCGCTTTCATCATGTAGATACCGTTAGGCATCTCGCTGATCGTCTGGCTGATGTTGTAGCTGCTGTTGTTGTATGCTTCTGCCACAGGCATGATGTCTGTCTTGCCGCCAACAACAGTGCTGCCGCCATCGTGCTCTTCTGTCCAACCCTCGAAGTCATTCGCAAAGGAGGGGTTCACAAGCAGGCGGGTCACTTCAGTGCCTGCTGTGATGCCACCGGCAATGGCATTCTCCAGCAACTGGTTCACGAAGGCAATCTCGGCAAGAATCTGTTCGTCGTCCAGATTGCAGTAGTCCATGACGTAGGAATAGCTACCGTTGGGATAGTCGCTGCAGGGCTCCACGCTCTCATTGAGATAATTGGCAAGCAAGGTAGCCCATTCGCCTTCGAGGCTGTTCTCCTCCATATATGTGGCGACGGCAGCGCAGGCATGAACGTATGCATCATAGTTGGCTGCGGAAAGCTTGATAGCGTCCTTCAGTTCCATAGAAGCCTTGTAAGCCGCAATGAAGTCGTCGTAGTTGTCGATGCTTTCCCAAGAACCAATCTCTTCCGTATATTCCTCGAGCAAAGCGGTGTAGGCAACAGTATTCTCCACGAACGCTGTCTCGACGGCAATGATATTGTCGCGGAACGACTCGAACGACTCGGCATCGGAGATGCAGTCGAATCCGCCGGGCGTCTCGAAGACAATGGCACCCTCGCCCATGGGAACGGGATAATCTTCGTAGCCAATCGTCTGACGCCAGACGGGGTCGAGGAACGACTCTTCGTTCAAATTCCAGCAAATCTCACCGCTGGCAAGCTGGGCATCGGTTACCTCTACGGGCGCTGTGCCTTTACCTGAACCACCGCCGGAGGTACCAGCTGCAGGGTAGCCAGTGTTCTTATAGTAGTTGTTGGTTAGGGTGATGCCGGTAGTGCCGGAGTCGTAGGTGATTCTTCCGACTAACTGGCCGATGTTCATGGCATTCCCTTCTGCGTACTCAAAGGAGCCCACCGACAGACAGTTCTTGACAGAAACGATACCTTTTCTGGTATAGCCGATGATGCCGCCATATTGGGCGCTGTTAGAATTGACTGTGCCCTTAAGTTTTCCGTCGAACAGGCAGTTGGTGATGTCTACAATAGTTGTATTATTATTGAAGATATATCCGACTATGCCGCCATAGTTGCCACCCTTGTCGTTTGCGTTGAGGGTGCCGGAATAGGTACATCTGTCAATGATGACTTTGCTGTCCTGTCGAGGACAACCTCCTACCAGGCCGCCCAGTCTGGGAGTGCCAGCTGTAGAGGTGCTGTTGATGTCCACCTTGCTGTGTACGCCAGTGATGGTGAGAGTGCTATCCCTTGCGTATGCAACAACGCTTGCAGCATATCCAATGTCGCCATTTACGGTAATGGAGCCCTCGATGTCGAAGTTCTCAATGACAACACCCTCCGAAACAACACCAAAGATGCCGAAGTAGTTCTGGCTGGCACTCACATTGAAGTTCTTGATGGTATGTCCCTGGCCGTCGAAGTGACCTCTGTAGGCAGCGCTGTTCACCCAGCTCCCGATAGGCGTCCATACGAACGACTCATCTTCCGTAAGCTCGGCAAAGTCAATGTCGGCCGTGAGCACGGCATTCGCTTTGTCCTCACCTCTGTTCACGAGTTTCTCAAACCATGCCAACTGCTTTGCCGTGGCAATCTCATAGAAGCCGTCGGCATTGGGAGTAAGGAAATTATCATTGAAGATGCCGCAATATGAGCAGAAGCCATCCACGAAGTCGTGGTCGTCCTGTACGGCTTCAGTATTAGTATTGGTAAATGTGCTACCCTCATACAAGTCGCCGTTGCAGTGCCGGCGTCCTACCATGTAGACTTGTGCATGCGTGGCATCGAGGGTGGGCTGTGTATCGTCGGGCAGAGTCTGATACCAGCCTATGATAGACTGGTCTCCGTTCAGCAGATAGCACGCTTCGCCGCTTGCAAGCTGTTCTGCTGTGATGCATGCAGAGTAAGCCAGTACGTCACTGCCGTCGTCTTTTATGCCAGCACCGTACGCACTGCCTTCGAGCCAACAGTTACCTGTTATCTTTTTTACATCATAATAGGTCTTGATTCTACCGATGAGTGCGCTTCCATATTTGGGAGTGGCTTCTGGTTCGTCGCAAATGACAGAGCCCATGTTGAGGCAACCCTTTACGTAGGAGTTTTCGTTGTTGAGATAGCCTGCTATGCCACCTGCGGTACAGTTGACGTTGGAGAATGTAATCTCGCCATAGTTGGCACAGAATACTACGCTGTCGCTTCCGAGGTAGGCCACGACGCCGGCAAAGTTGTCGGTGCTGATTGCTACGGTCATCTTGCCGCTGAAGGTACAACCACTGATGGTGTTGCCGCCACGGGCTGAGCCTACGACACCGCCCACGTGGTGTACATCGGTTGCGGGAACGTCAATCTCAAGGGACGAGTGGATGCCTGAGATGGTGCTGTTCGCGGGATAACCCACAACGCCAGCACCATGACCAGCCGTAGCGGTAAGCTTGCCGCTGATGCTAAAGTTCTTGATGGTAGCGCCGTTAGTGGTGCCGAACAGTCCGCCACCGTCTGTTTCGCTTGTAGCTTCGAATCCAGTAATCTTGTGTCCCTGGCCGTCGAAGATGCCTGTGTAGTTTGAAATGGGAGACTCCCATACATCGGTAAGAGCGATGTCGGCTGTGAGAACTGCATTGGCGCCAGCCTCGCCATTGTTTACGAGAGAGGCGAATGCCACGAGGTTGTCTGCGCTTGCAATCTCATAGTATGTGACGCCGTCAATCTCCGTAGTGGGGAGGTCTTGGGCCCATGCTTTCACTCCTGTCATGCCGAAAAGGGTAATCAGTAGAAATGAGTAGATGGTTTGTTTCATGTGGGTTAGTTTTAGTTAATTTATAAAGGGTATTGAGTGTTTATGATGGTATGTCAAACCAGTTCAGGCAGATGGTGTGTCCGCCCGAACTGGTTTAGCTTAGTTTTGTTTAGTAAAGGATTTTCTTGCCGCCAACGATGTAGATGCCGTGTTGCATCTTTTGGATGCGCTGACCTGCGAGATTGTAAGCCTCTCCTGATTCCTCCCCTGAGGGGAAGGACTTATGGCTGATGCTGGTTGCATCGTCGCTGTCGAAGAAGAATGCCTTCACGCCGCTTGTGCTCTGGTAGTAGGCCTTGCCAGCGGGGATTGTGCCTGTGGCTTTGTAGAAGCCCACCTTCTCGTCAACATTTGCGAGGACGTACATTGTGCCGTCGGCAGTGGTGTCAGCGTCGGTGCCCTTCAGGTCGTTGGCGACATTGATGGCGGGCAGGTCGGCAGCCTGCTTGTTGTAGTAGCCGCCCTTCAGTACTACGGGAGTGCCTGCGGGGATGTTTTCAATCTCGCTGAGGTCGAGCCATGTGCTGTTGAGGACAGCAACGTAGGCCTTGACATCGCCATTGAGGGTGTAGCCTGTCGTGGTGTCGTAGAGGGTAGCATAGCCTGCTTCGCCTACATAGGAGACGGGGTAGATGCCAGTGGGCACAGGAGTATTGTCTGTGCCGAGGAGTTGGCTCCATGCTTCGCCGAGCTTGTAGGCAACCTCGCCGCTGGCGAGCTGTTCGGTGGTTACCGATGTGGCAAGATTGTCTGTGGTACTGCAGTTGTCAGCCACTTTGCCATGAGTTTGAGTTCCATCAAGAATGTAGTTATTGCTGGAACCTGCTCCTTTATTTCTGACATAACCGAAGATGGAACCTGCCACGGGAGCATCAACAGTTCCCAGTGCCAGACAGTTCTTCACAGTGTAAACAGAGTTGCTTGCTCCGATGTAGCCGACGATGCCGCCGCAGTAAGCGTTGGTGACGTCGGTTGTTATGCTTCCTGCGTAGAGGCAATTGCTAAAGTTAATCTTTGTGGAGGAGTTATTTTGGATGTAACCTGCTATACCGCCGCAGTTTGCTTTGTCCGTTGTCTCGATGGTTCCGAAGAAGGAGCAGCGGTCAATGTTTGTTGTGCCTTGGTTGCCATTGCCCAAGATACCGCCTACTTTCTTGTCGTTGCCTGAGTTTGTAAGGTTGAGGTAGCTGGTGATGCCAAGGATGTTGATGGTTGTGCCGAAGGTGTAGCCAACAACTGCAACGGCATCATAGGAGACGTTGTTGATTGTTCCGTAGATGGTGAAGTTCTCGACGGTTGCACCTGCTGCCAGTCTGCCGAAGAGGCCGTGGTTGTTTTGGTTTGTGGTATAGTTGAGGCCTGTGATGGTGAAGCCTTGTCCGTCGAAGTGGCCGCTGTAGTATGCACCGTCCACGCTGTTGCCGATGGGGTTAGGCCATGCGATGCCAGTCATGTCGATGTCGTCCACAAGGAGGGCATTGACAGAGGCATCAACCTGATTGACGTAAGCGGCGAACCAAACGAGTTGCTTCTCATTGGCAATCTCGAAGAAGCCGTCGGCATTTGCTGTCAGGTAGGTTTCGTCGAGGGCGCCGCAGACGGTGCAGAAGCCGTCTGCGAAGCTATGGTCGTCGATGATGGCGGCATCGGTGTTGCTGTAGATGATGGTGGAGCCTTCCTTCGGCGTCATGTCGCAGTTGAAGGAGCCGTTAGCATAGACGACGGCTGTGCCTTGTGGTGTGGGATATGCATCGCCTGTGGGAGCTTTGGCTTCGAAGTTGTCTGTGCCTACTTCTACAGAAATGGCATACGTGCCAAGCACAGGCAGAGTTACGTTGATGTCGTTGATGTTGGCATAGAGTTTGTCGCCGTTCACCTTGCCGCTGAGTGTATAGGGAATGTTCTGCAGATATGACTTGAAGGCTGCCATGCTGCTGGGGATGTTTTCGTCGGGTACGTTGAATGTGCCAGTCTTGCTGAACGTGCCGTCGTCCTCGATTGTGACATCTTCGAGTACTACGTCGCCCACGGGAATATCCTGAGAGTTGGTGTGGAGGACGAAGTCGGGCAGGATGAAGTCGTAGGAGCCTCCGTCGTTTTCAGTCAGAATGGTGTTGGCGTTCTGCGGGTCGCGCTTTGTTCCATTGGCAGTTACGACGTATTGCTGCGCAGTAAATACGGTGTTCTTCAGTGCCTGATACCAGTTGATTTCGCTTTGGTCGCCATTCAGCAGGTAGCATACCTCGCCGCTGGCAAGCTGGGCATTGGTTACCTCTGTGGGTGTAGCGCCGTTTGCCGCACCGCCGCTGGATGTGCCGTAGAGTGCGTAGCCATTGTCCACATAGTAGTTATTGTCAAAGGTGCAGCCACTTGTGCCACTGTCGAAGGTGAGCCTGCCAATAAACTGGCCGATGTTCATAGCATTCCCTTCCTCGTACTCAAAGGTGCCGAGTGAGAGGCAGTTGCTTACGGAAACGATGCCCTTACGGGTGTAGCCGATGATGCCGCCATATTGGGCTTTGTCACCATCGACTGTGCCCTTTAGCTTTCCGTCGAAGAGGCAGTTGGTGATGTCTGCGGAAACATTAGTGTTGTTGAGGATGTAACCAATGATGCCGCCATAGTTGCCTCCCTTGTCGTTTGCGTTGAGGGTGCCGGAATAGGTGCATCTGTCAATGACTACCTTGCTGTTCTGTCCGGGACATCCTCCTACGACACCGCCCAGTCTGGGAGTGCCAGCTGTAGAGGTGCTGCTGATGTCCACTTGGCTATGTACGTTGCGGACGGTGGAAGTCTTATCCCTCGCGTAGGCCACAATGCCGGCAGCATATCCGATGTTGCCATCTACGGTAATGCTGCCCTCGACGGTGAAGTTCTCGATGAGCGCACCTGTAGTGATAACGCCGAAGATACCGAAGTAGTTCTGACTTGCTGTGAAGTTGAAGCCAGAGATTGTGTGGCCTTGGCCGTCGAAGTTGCCACTGTAGGCAGATGTGACAGAACTTGTGTTCCAGTCGCCGATAGGTGTCCACTCTGTCAGGCTCGACATGTCGATGTCGGCTGTCAGTACGGCATTAGCGTCTGTCTCGCCGCCATTTACTGCTGTGGCGAAGTCGGCGAGGTCCTGGGCTGTGGCTATCTCGTAGTTGTCGGCCCATGCGTTTACTGTCAGCAGGCTGAATGCTGCTGCCAAGAAAAGTGAGTAAAGTTTCTGTTTCATGTTGATAGTTTAGTTTTTGAAGATTATTGTAATGAGGTTAATTATGGTTACTCGCACGCAAATTTAAGTTTTATTATTATATAATGTACGAGAAGCGGTATTCTTTTAAGGATATTTAACATCAATAAGTATATTTATGCAGCGGTGTGCCGCAATATGCGAACCTGTATGAACATGGTGTGTGGGAGTGCCGATTTTGTAATATAGGTGTCCGGTAAAGTCAGGTAGGCGTCCTAAGCCTGGAAGGCTTCACTTTGAGTAACCGGGGGCGAAGCCCTCGGAATCAGCGCATGATATGCTCTCCGCTGCCTGGAAGGCAGTACTATGAGATGCCGATGGTATTGCCTTCCAGGCTTTTTGCCCATTAGGCATTTTCAAGCCCCATTCAATCAGAGTTGACTCAGAAAGGCCTCAAGGGACAATGGATGTATAAGATGTTTTAGCGGATAGCAATAATTTTGTAAAGATTTTTCCGAAAAATGTGTGACGTGTTTGCAAAAAATGGGCGTCGGATAGCCCGACCGACCCTTTGGCTGCAATTTTTGGCGTTTTTGCAAGGCGGTGGTTTTCAACGATATAGAATTTTGCGTTTTGTCGTTCTGTTCTGAAAATGGATAGGTTTGATGTGCTTTTGGGTGAGAAATGGGCCTATTTTGCCGCCGGATTCGACGTAGGTCTTGAGCACAAGCAATGTACCTCTTTGGCCAAAGTAATACAGTGCTTGGACTCACCCTCCCTAATTCGTCGGCCGATTTAGCGTGCCGGACGATGCGGAAAATGCAAAAAGTTGTAAAGATTTTTTCCTATGGAAGTGTCACTTTTGCCATGACGGGGAAGTGGGTGGACGGCAGTCGTCGTTTGTAGGTGCCGTCGGTCTCCTGCGTGAAGTAGCCGTACTGCAGCTGTCCGTATGCTTTGACGGTGACGTTTTTGGAGACAAAGATGAAGTCGAAACGCTCGGTGCCGTGGTTGGCGGCGAGGTCGAAGCCCGAGAACGTGCCGTACTCGGCGCTTTTGACCGGTGCCTTTGTGTAGCTGTCTTCGTAGCGCAGTTTGAGTCTGGTGTAGGCAGTCTTTGTTTCGTTTACGCCGAGGTTTCCGAGCAGGAAGACGGGCAGGCTTTCCGTGTTGATGGCTGTGACGGCCGAGACGAGTGTTGTTGCCGATGTCAGGGCGGTGCTTGCAGTGGGTTCGAAGCAGAAGTTGAAGACGTAGAATGCTTTGCCGTTTTTCCTCAGCTTAGCCCATGTGCAGGTGTTGCCTTCTGGCAGTCCGTCCACTACGTTGGTGCTGTCGAGCTCCAGCGCCTTAGCATAGAGGATGTCGCCAGCCAGGTTGTAGGTGCTCACTCCAGACCTGATTTGCGAGAGCTGCGTTGCTGTGGCGGACTGCAGTCCGACGACGTCGGGCTCCTCGAACTTGAACATATCGCAGATGACGGGCTTGCGTTTCGCCCACTTGTCGGCTCCGTCGCCGTAGAGGGCCTCCTCGTCGGTCGAGGTGACGTAGAAGGTGCCGATGTAGAGGTTTTGCGCCTGGGCGCAGAGCGCCAGCAGGGTTATGATGATGGATGATATGGTCTTCTTCATTGCTGTATGTACTTTTTGCCGTTGATGATATTGATGCCTTTCTGAACCTTCATAAGTCGCTGTCCGGCGAGGTTGACTACCGTCGAGCCTTGCTTGAAGATAAGGTCCTTGATGCCGTCGGTGTCGTCGTTGACGTATGTGCCGTCCTGCAGCAGTACGGGCAGGTGGTCGGGCAGGAGCACGGGGTAGTCGTCCTCGCCCAGCGTCTGGTACCAGTTGATGACAGTCTGGTCTCCGTTGAGCTTATAGCATATCTCTCCGCTGGCAAGCCTTTCTGCACTGACAGCCTCACCCTTCACGGCGTTCTCTCCGCTCACCTGGATGGCGCTGCCGTCGAGCCAATAGTTGTTCAGGAAGGCCGTGGGCGTGAATTCCCTGACGCGGCCTCCGATGGCTCCGCTATAGGTCGGCGTGCCGCTCGTCCTTGCCACCGTGCCGACGTTCAGGCAGTTCCTCAGGCCGGCAAAGCTCGCGTTGTTCACGTAGCCTATGATGCCTCCGGCGAAGGCCTCGGCTGCCTTGAAGGTGATCTTGCCATAGTTGGCGCAGTTCTCCACGATGCAGTTCTCGTTGGTGTAGCCTGCGATGCCGCCTATGCAGTCGGTGCTGCCGCCCGTGTCGGTAATGCTTCCGCTGAAGGAGCAACGCCTGATGGTGCTGCCCGTGCAAAGGCTTCCCACCACTCCGCCTATGTGGGTCGACACCTTCGGAATGGTGATGGTCAGCGACGAGTGTACGTCCTCGATGACAGAGCCTGCGGCATATCCCACGACACCGAACTCGCCAAAGCCTTCGGCAGCAACGAGCGAGCCGCTGATGGTGAAGTCCTTGATGGTGGCGCCCGATGCGTTGCCTATCAGGCCGCCATACGACTTGCCGGTCTTGATGGCAATGCCCTGGATGGCGTGGCCCTGCCCGTCGAAGGTGCCGGTAAAGGGTTTGCTCGATGAGCCGATGGGCTGCCAGCCAAATACGCCAGCCATGTCGATGTTCTCGAGCAGCACGGCTTTGGCGGCCACGTTCTGCTGGTATCCGGCTATGCCACCCACGATGTAGGAGAAGGCCAGCAGGTCCTGCGGAGTGGAGAGCTGATAGATGCCATCCACGACAGGTGGCGGCGTCACCGTAAGCTCAGCCTTCGGCACCGTAGTCCTGAAGTCCAGCTTCGCCAGCACAGGGCTGTGGTCGGAGTATGCCCTCTCCTGGTAGTTCGCCGTGCCAGACGTGGAATAGTAGCAAGGATTGAGCACGGCATAGTGCATGATGTTGAATGCAGTCTTCGTGACAAAGATATGGTCGATGCGTCGCAGCTCCGAGCTGACAGTGCTGTAGTTGCCTGCATTGAAGCCCGGACATGTGCCGTTCGTCATGAACTTCTGCCTGGCCTTGTCGTAGCAATCATAGAGGAAGCCCGAGTTGTAGAACAGTTTGTAAGCATCTCCTGTCTGCACAGCATTGTAGTCCCCCGTGATGATGACGGGAGCCGTTCTGCTTGCTATCTCCTCCACCTTCTGCTTTATCAGGTAGTAGGACTGCTGTCGGTTCGTCTCGTCAAGGTCGAGGTGGGTGTTGAAGTGATAGACTATGACGCTGTCCTCCTTGTCGTAGAACTTGCCCCAAGTGCAGATGCGGTAGTACGTTGTTGAGCCTCCGGCGCTCGGGAAACCCTTCGACGGCTTGCCGGGCGTGTCGCTCAGCCAGAAGTCACCATGGTCGAGCAGCACCATGCGTTCCTTGCGAAAGAAGATGGCCGAGTACTCTCCGCCAGTGCCACCATCGTTGCGGCCCACGCCGATGTAGCTGTAGCCCGTCAGACCGCTGGCCATTTCGTTCATCTGGGCATTGGTGGCTTCCTGAACGCCCAGCAGGTCGGGCTGCTGAAAGTTGACGAAGTTGATGAGGTAGGTGCGGCGTGTGTTCCAGCCGTTGCCTGCATCGGTGTCGTTCGAGTTCTTGTACCTGACGTTGTACGTGCAGACATAGAGCTCCCCGGCCCTCGCTGCAAAGAGAGCCAGCATGAATAAGAAGAATAATAGTTGTCGTTTCATTTGAGTAGAGTTATGTTAGTTTTTGTTATTCAAAGTCGAACTCCAGTTGCGGCGAGCCGAGGAGGTTGAAGGTGAGGCGGTGGTAGGGCGTAGTGCCATGCTCGCGAATGGCCTGGCGGTGAACAGGTGCAGGATAGCCCTTGTTGCTGTCCCAGTGGTAGGCAGGATAGGCCTTGTGCAGTTCCTTCATGCAGTCGTCCCTGTATGTCTTCGCCAGAATGCTTGCAGCAGCAATGCTCATGTACTTGCCATCGCCTTTGACGATGGTGGTGTAGGGCAGGGCATTCCATGGCGTGAAGCGGTTGCCGTCCACGATAATCTCTTCGGGCCGCACCTTCAGCCCGTCCAGGGCACGGTGCATGGCAAGGATGCTGGCACGCAGGATATTAATCTTGTCTATCTCCTCGTTCGTTACGATGCCCACTGCCCAGGCTACTGCCTCACGCTCTATGACCTCGCGAAGGGCATAACGCTTCTTCTCGCTGAGTTGCTTGGAGTCGTTGAGCATGTCGCTCTTGAAGTCTGGCGGAAGGATGACGGCAGCAGCATAGACAGGTCCGGCCAGGCAACCTCTACCTGCCTCGTCGCAACCTGCCTCGATGACATCTTTGTGATAATACGGCTCAAGCATGTTCGGTTATCGCTTTGTGACGGTTCGGACAATGAACCAGAAATGACGGATGACGGTGGGAAGCCATCCATAGTAATGCACCATGATGCGGAAACGCTCCTTGAGCGATGCTTGGTGATTGCGTGTCGTCATGCCTTCGTTGAGATAGTCCGTCAGCACGAGATGCGTGTTGACTATCCTGAAGCGATGTCGAATGGCGCGCCGGATGACGCGGATGCACCAGTCGAAGTCGGCAGAGTAGCGGTAGTTGAGGTCATAAAGTTCTTGTTTCGCAATGTCAGTGCGTACATAGAACGACTGATGGCAGACAAGCATGCCGTCGCGGAAACTGTCGGGCGTGAGTTTCTCTGGCGGCGTGAGTCGGCGCTGGCGGAGGAAGTTACCGTCGCCATCAACGATGTGAGTATCTCCATAAAGAATGGCAGGATGCCTGTGCCCGCCTTTCGTCCAGCCTGCTTTCTCGGCAAGGGCAGAGATGGTATCAGTGCTGTGCAGGCAGTCTCCTGCATTGAGGAAGACGATGTAGTCGCCTGTAGCAGCAAGCAGAGCCTTGTTCATCGCGTCATAAAGTCCGTTGTCGGGTTCGCAGACGAGGCGTATGTTATGCCGAGCCTGATTCTGCTCAACGTATCGCTGCACGAGGGAGAGCGTATGGTCCGTGGAGCAGCCGTCGATGATAAGATGCTCGATGCGGTCATAGTCCTGCGAGGCAACACTCTTCAAGGTGCGTTCGAGGACCTGTTCGGCATTGTAGGTGACGGTTGCTATGGTAAAGAGGGGCTTCATGCTATGCCTGATAGAGTTTGATATATTGTTGTGCCACGCGTGTCTCGCTGTATGCCTCTGCAGCCTTATGAAGGGCGGCATGGCGAAGGTCATGGCCGAGGACGAAGCGTATGCCTTCTGCCAGGTCGGCAGCATCACGGTAGCGAGCCACATAGCCATCAGTGAGATGGTCAATCATCTCGGGGATGCCTCCCACGTTGAAACCAACGCACGGTGTGCCGCAACTCATGGCTTCGGCTATCGTATTGGGCAGGTTGTCCTGCAGACTTGGTGTGACGAAAGCATCGGCAGCGCTGTATAGCTTTGGCATCATCTCCTCGCAGACGGAGCCAAAATGATAGGCTTTGACCCCTTCTGGCAGGGGTATCTGCTCCGAGCCTTTGCCTACGATGATGAGCCTTAAGTCCTCTTGCTTGAGCTTCTTCAGCGCTTCGATGAGATAGGTGATGCCCTTGCGCTCATCGGTAACCTTTTGGCTGCAGAAGAGGAGCAGCCGTTTGTCCTGCGGCAGGGAGAGTGCCTTGCGGGCTTCTTGCATGTTGATGGGATGAAAAAGGGCAGAGGGGATGCAGTTGTTGATGTGTAGGATGCGTTCCGTAGGCATGGCGCATCGTGCTTCCTCTGCAATCCATTGGCTGCAGCCGACGAATGTGGGATGCCATCGTTGGTACATGCTGTGCTTGCGCTTATATATACAATAAGGTAGGGAGCTGCAGAGGATGGGACATTTCCTGCATTCCTGGCTTGTGCATTCGCCTCGATAATGGCATACGCCAAGGTAGGACCATTCATCGTGCAATGTCCAGACGATGCGCTTGCCGCTGCTTAGGATTCTGCCCATTTCATCGAGGGAAAGCATGCCTTGGCATATCCAGTGGAGGTGTATGACGTCTGCCTCTTGGAACTCTTTAGTGTGGGTGATGCTGATGCCTACGTTGGCGATGTCTGCCTGCCATAGGCGAGAGCGACGGAAACGGCAAAGTGGCAGGATGGCGAGGCGTTCCAGGAACTTCGGCAACTTGTTTCCCACCTTGACGACAGTCACGGCGTCCGACTGCTTGTCGCGTACCATAAGCTTTGCCTTGACGCCGTTGGCGTTCAGGGCTTCCATGAGTCGGCGGGCAGCGATGGCGCCTCCGCCGGTTCGTTCGCTGGTGCTGACGAGCAGGACTTTTGTCATCGGTAGTCCTCCTCCCCCATCCATTTCTTGATGCGTCGGCGGATGGATTGGGCGATGAAACGGAAGTTTCCGTATCGCAGGTTAAGCCAGAATTCCTCGATGGAACGGGCTATTTTTACAGTTGGACACATCCATCCCATGATGCGATAGGCACGATGTCGGTAGGCTAAGTGCTCGATGACATAAGGCGGATGTGCGAGGGTGTGACCCTCGGGCAGTTCGTAGCGCTGCATCGTGAAGATGCGTCTGTAGCCTCGGGGCATTGTCTGTAGCGAACCACCGAAGTGGGTGCTGTCGGCTGTGGCGCCGAGGTTGTTGATCATGTTGCGTTTGGGCACGATGGCAAGGCCGTTCGATAGGAGCATGTGCGACCAGAAGATGGTCTCGTAGAATGCTTTTCCTTGCTGTCGATGCTTGCGGCACATGGGCAGGAAGTCGTCGCGGTAGCCGCGCTCGTGTATGATTTCTTCAAGCTGACGGACGGTTGTCGGGTCGTCGAGCCATGTGTAGTGCTCGTCCCATTGGTCGATGACGCGTCGCCATGATGCCCATCCCCAGATGCTGAAGTTAGTAGTGAAGAAGTAGTCAGCCTCGATGTCGTCGGTTTGTTCCTCGACGTTGAAGCCGCTTATCATGGTGATGCGCTGGTCGTCGGCATATCGTTCGAGCATCTCTTTGCAGAAGGTGAAGAAGCTGAGGGCGGGTACATCGTCGTCTTCGAGCACGATGCAGCGGTCCACATGGCTGAATGCCCATTTCTGAGAGATGTATTCCGAGGGGTCGCATCCGTAGTTTCGTTCCTGATAGAGTGTTTCCACTTGGCATTCCCAGTCGATGTCTGCCACCACTTCCCTGCAGGCCATGATGCCGGGCATGTCTTTTTCGGAGCGCGGGCCATCCTGATAGAGGAACAGACGAGACGGGCGAGCCTTCTTGACTTGTCCGAAGACTTGGCTGAGCTGCTGCGGTCTGTTGAAGAACAGAATAAGCACCGGAATATCGACGAGATAGGGTTTCATGTCTGCAAAGTTACGTTTTTTTGTGGAAATAAGCTCTTAATATGTACAAGATATTGTAAATAATTGTATATTTGTCCTCGAAATACTTCATGCGCATGAGCGTATGTGGGTATTACAGAACTAAAACTAAATGAATTATTAACCAAAGATGCCTCGTTGGTGAGGTGTATTGAATCTAATTATTTCTTGATGAAGAAAGTTTTTATTGTTGCTGCTATGCTACTTGCTTTGGTGGGTTGTTCCGAGACAATAGACGACTCTGCCCGTTATGTCTTCGAGGGTAAGACCATCATGCAATACTTGGACAGCAAGGAATACTACAGTGAATATGTGCGTTTGCTTGGCAAGGTTCCTGTGAGCCAATACTCGCAGACGACTTTGCGGCAGCTGCTTTCTGCGCGTGGGCACTATACTGTGTTTGCGCCGACGAACGATGCTGTGCAGGATTATCTGGACACTTTGTACGAGCATGGCATTATCTCTGAGCCGTCGTGGGACGGTTTCACGGAGAAGTCAACGCTGGATAGCATCGAGAAGGTGATTGTCTTCAACAGTGTGCTTGACAGTGGTGACCAGTATGCTTTCGATGTCTCCGACTTCCCCGACCATGAGCATGAGTTCGGCGTGGCCAATATGAACAATCGCAAGCTGCGTATCTTCTACGGGCAGAACGACCTGGACAGCATCAGCATCGATAATGTTGCCGTGGTTTCGAAGGTAAACCGTGGCATTGTCCTTACGAATGGTTTTGTGCATCAGATGGAAGGTGTGGTTGCTCCAAGCGATGGCCGTCTGGGCGACTTCATGCGTATGTGGGCCAAGGACACGGAGAGTGGCTACAGCGTAATGTCGCGCCTGATACTGGCTTGCGGGCTGGAGGACACGCTCAATGCCTATAGGGACGAGGCGTGGGAGTACCTCTACCTGAGCGGCGGCGTGAAGGATTTGCCCAAGCATACTTCTGTCGGCCAGGTGGGCACTATCCCTCCGCACCGTTACTATGGCTATACGCTTTTTGCTGAGACTGACCGTTTCTGGGAGGGCAAGCTGGGGAAGAGTGCCAAGGACATCACGGTCGATGACGTCTGCGAGTTCCTGCGTGGCTCGGGGCTGTTCGATTATATCGAGGGCATTCAGTACGACGACGACTACGACAACGAGATGAATGTGCTGAACCAGTTTGTTACGTACCATCTGCTTCCGCAGCGCATCGGCAAGGACAAGCTGGTGATTCACTACAATGAGCTGGGTTATCACCCCTCTTCGGCTAAGGGTCCTACGATTCCTATCATGGATTATTACCAGACGATGGGCTTCCCCCGTTTGCTGAAGACGTATGAGAGTGCCGAGAGCGGCGGTATCTGCCTGAACAGGTTCCCGAGACTCAGGAACGGCCGAGGGCAGTTCAGTCCCACCCAGGAGAATGTGAACGACTACCACGAGAGCGGTCTGTTCCCTCCGCTGAAGGGCTCGAGTGCATTCCCGCAGGAGAATGAGGGCGTCAGGGTGCTGTCCTATCAGGATGCAGGCACGGATGCTACCAGCGTGGCCAATGCTGTCGTCTATCCCATCGACAACTTGCTTGTCTGCACGGAGAATGTGTGCAACCAGATGTCGGGCGAGCGTATCCGCATCGATGCGTGCTGTATGATGCCCGAGCTGATGAACAATGATATCCGCCAGAACCGTGCCTACTATGTGTTCGGAGCTACGAACGTCAGGGCCATCCCTACGAACTATCCGTACATCAAGGACGTTGAAATCCGCGAGGGAACGCAGTTCTACTACCTGCAGGGCTACCTGTCCGGCTATCACAATCTGCAGGGCGACGAGTTCAACATCATCGGGCGTTATGATTTCACGATGAAGCTACCTCCCGTGCCGCGTGCCGGCCAGTACGAGATTCGCTTCGGCGTGGCTACGGGTTCATACGTGCGCTCCATTGCTCAGGTGTATTTCGGCACCGACCCGGACAGAATGTACGTCACGGGCATCCCGATGGACCTCCGCATCGGCGGCCTGGAGAAGAGGCTGGGGAATGTCACGCTGCCCTCCGATGTGGGCTGGGAGGCTGACACCGACGACGAGGAGTACAACGACCAGGTGACGAAGGCGATGCGCACGAAGGGCTTCATGAAGGCACCCAACTCGTGGACGAACAGCCTGGGCAGCAGTAACTCTGTCCGCACCTTCCACTACATGTCGCGCCGCGTCATACTGAGCACCTACCTGCAGCCTAACATGAACTTCTACATACGCTTCAAGTCCGTCCTCGACGAGGAGACGAAAGAGTTCTACATGGACTACTTCGAGTACGTACCGAAGGAGGTCTATGACAACCCCGAGGAGCCTGAGGATATCTGGTAAGGGACGGGAGGCTGTCTCCATAAGCACTACCTTTTGGGCTGAAGAGGTATACCTTTTCTCCCCAAGAGGTAGTGCTTTTTTATGAAAGAGGTAGTACTCTTTTGCAACTCCCCTATAGGGCGTCAGTCATTCCCCTATAGGGCGTTGAGTATCCCTCCCTAAAGGGTGAATGAGGTCAGCCAGAGGTTCAGGGTCGCCATGCCTGCCACGAGCAGCAGGGAGAGCAGGAAAAGGATGGTGGTCAGCAGGCTTCGGCTGAGCGAGAAATAGTGCGCGATGAGCGGACTGGCACTGCAGACGAGCAGAGCCATCGTGGTCTGATAGTGCACGGGCTGCAGGACGAGGTAGACCATCAGCAGCAGCGTCTGCGACACATATATATAAAGGTACATGCGCACGCGTATCTTGTCGTTGTAGTTCGTGCTGAGGTAGTGCAGAAGACTTATGATGCTGAGCAGGGCGACGACGCCTGCCGAGACTTGCCAGACGAACGGCATCGACGCGACCTGCTCCAAGCTCGGCATCTCAAACTGTGCCATATCGGTCAGCCTCGTCACAAGACTCTGCATGTCTCCTGTGACGAAGCACCAGACGGCGTAGCACCAATAGGGTACGATGATGCCGAGCATACCCGCCCAGAACGCTTTCCATGGCAGCGTGCGCAGGAAAAGGGCAAGGTAGAGAAAGAAGGGAATCGCCATTGCCAGCATGATGGGCGCACAGAAGCTGCCTATGCCGAGCATCAGGAAGGCGTGGAAGACGTCGAGCTGCGGACGCCTGCGCTGGTAGCTGTGGAACAAAAGGAGGTAGCTCAGGCTCATGAAGGCGGCTGCGACAATGGGCTCGCCCAGGGGATGCATGAACGACAGGCTGGCTGCCAGAACAATCCAGACGCACGCCATCATGCGGGTGCGGATGCGGATGATGTGCCATCGGGCGTTCGTCTCCATGACGATGTACGTCGTCAGCAGGCAGAGCACCAGCCCCATGAGGCAGCGCACGTCGAATGCCTTCTGCGGCAGCCACCACATGCCAATAGCGGCAATCGTGCAGAATGGGAGTGTGAACTCACTCCCCGCAATCTTGTTCTGGAGCCGATACTGTCTCACGTTGGAATTAACGAATTATCCCCGCCTTCCCTTTGGGGGAGGAGGGGTTAGGGGTTGGAGAGGGACTTCAAAGGTCAGCCCCTATGTCTCGGCGGAAGTTCTTGCCTTGGAACGTTATCAGCTTAGCATTGGCGAAACTCTTCTCGAGGGCTTCCTCCTTGTCCTTGCCATAACTGCTCACGGCAAGGACCCGCCCGCCGTTCGTGACGAGCTGGCCGTCCTTCCGAGCCGTTCCGGCATGGAAGACGATGCTGCCCCACACGTCTTCGACGCCTGTTATCTCAAAGCCTTTCTCGTACGACCCAGGATAGCCGCCGCTCACCAGCATGATGCAGACGGCAGCGCGGTCGTCTATCTCGACCTCTTTCTCTGCCAGCGTGCCCGTGGCAACGCCTTCGAAGAGGTCCACAAGGTCGCTTTTCAGGCGGAGCATCACGGTCTCCGTCTCCGGATCACCCATGCGGACGTTGTACTCGATGACCTTCGGGTCGCCGCCTACGTTGATGAGGCCGAAGAAGATAAAGCCTTTGTAGTCGATGCCCTCGGCCTGGAGGCCCTCCACCGTGGGACGGATGATGCGGTCTTCCACCTTCTTCATCCACTCCTTGTCGGCAAACGGGACGGGCGAGACGCTGCCCATGCCGCCCGTGTTCAGGCCTGTGTCGCCCTCGCCGATGCGCTTGTAGTCCTTCGCCTCGGGCAATATCTTGTAGCTTTTTCCGTCGGTCAGCACGAAAACGCTGCACTCGATGCCGTCCAGGAACTCCTCGATGACGACCCGACTGCTTGCGCCGCCAAACATGCCGCCCAGCATCTCGCCGAGTTCCTTCTCTGCCTCCTCCAGCGTGGGCAGGATAAGGACACCCTTGCCGGCGCACAGGCCGTCGGCCTTCAGGACGTAGGGAGGCTTTAGGGTTTTGAGGAAGGCTAAACCTTCCTCCACTGTGTCGGCAGAGAAGGTGCGGTAGGCTGCCGTCGGGATGCCATGCCTTTGCATGAAGCCTTTGGCAAAGTCCTTGCTCCCTTCAAGCACCGCCCCCGCCTTGCTCGGGCCAATGACGGGGATGTCTCTCAATTCCGGGTCGTTCTTGAAATAGTCGTAGATGCCCTTCACCAACGGGTCTTCAGGGCCCACCACAACCATCTGCACGCGGTTCCTCAGCACAAATATCTTGATGCTTTCGAAGTCATCGGCCTTGATATTGACGTTCTCGCCCACCTCAGCCGTGCCGGCATTACCCGGTGCAATGTACAGTTTCTCACACTTTTCGCTTTGGCTGATCTTCCAGGCCAGCGCATGTTCGCGCCCGCCGCTGCCTAATAAAAGAATTCTACTCATGTTATTTGTGATTGGTTAGGGGTTGGAGAGGGGCTTCAGATAATCTTCAAAGTATTGTGTAATCCTCTCGTGCAGGTGGACGCTCTTATGGCCGGCCATGTTGTGACCCTCGCCTGGATAGACGAAGAAGTCGGGCTGCGTGCCGGCTTCTGCACAGGCGTTGAGGAACTGCAGGCTGTGCTGGGGAACACACGTGGGGTCGTTCATGCCGATGATTATCTGCAGTTTGCCCTTCAGGTTCTTAGCCTTATTGATGCAACTGGCCTGCTCGTAGCCCTCGGGATTCTGCTCGGGCGTGTCCATGTAACGCTCGCCGTACATCACTTCATACCACTTCCAGTCGATGACCGGGCCGCCTGCCACGCCCACTTTGAACGCGTCGGGATAGGTCGTCATGAGCGACGTCGTCATGAATCCACCGAAGCTCCAGCCGTGAACGCCAAGTCTGTCGGCATCCACATAGGGCAGCGTCTTCAGGAACGCCACGCCTTGCATCTGGTCCTTCATCTCCTCTTGACCCAAATGTCTGAAGGTCACTTGCTCGAAGTCACGGCCTCGGTCCTCGCTGCCCCTGTTGTCGAGGACGAAGAGAATGTAGCCTTTCTGCGCCATATATGTTTCCCATGAGCGCGAGCCCCAGTGCCATGAGGCTTCGACATTATGGGCATGAGGGCCGCCATACACATAGACAACGGTCGGATACTTGCGGTTCGGGTCGAAATCCATCGGCTTGACCATGCGCCAGTAAAGCGTCGTCTGGCCGTCTGCGGCGAGGATGGTACCCTGCTCGAACTGAGGTTGATACCAGCCGTCCCACGGGTCACCCGCCTTTCTTTGCAGGCTCTGCTTGCCCGTCTTCGTGTCGGTCACGGCACAGGCACGCGGCACGTCGGGCTCCTGCCAAGTGTCGATGAGGTAACGCCCATCGGCGGAGAGCTGAGCGGAGTGGCATCCGCGGCCATTATCGAGAGGGGTTCTCTTCCTGGTCTTTAGGTCGAGGCGGTAGATGTTGCGCTGCAAGTCGCCTGCCTCCTTGGTGATGATGATGGCGCTCTTCGTGGCTGGGCAGAAGCCGACCAGTTCCTTGACGACCCACTTGCCGCTGGTGAGCTGCCCCAGCTCCTTGCCGTCGGTGTCCATGAGGTACAGGTGTGTGAAGCCATCACGCCAGCTCCAGTAGATGAACTTTGTGCTGTCCCAGGGAAGGAAGGTGATGCCGTGGAGCGGCTCGACGTACTTGTCGGAGCTTTCCTCGCGGAGGGTCTTTATCTTGCGACCAGTAGCGGCGTCGTAGGCATCGAGCGTCGTGTGGTTCTGATCGCGGTTGAGCTCGTATAGATAGAGCGTCCTGCCGTCTGGTGCCCAGGCAATGTTGGTGAAGTATCTGTCAGTAGGATCGCCCAGGTCGAGGTAAATGGTCTTGCCCGTTTGGAGCGAGAAGATGCCAATCGTGACCTTGTGCGAGGTCATGCCAGCCATGGGATATTTGTCGGGAGCCAGTGTTGCCTCGCGCTCGAAAGTATTGACCTGCGGGTAATCTGCCACCATGCTTTGGTCCATGCGATAGAAGGCGAGCTGCTGTCCGTCGGGACTCCAGAACGTGCCCTTGTAGATGCCGAACTCGTCACGATGTACACTTTGACCGTACACAATCTCCCGTGAGCCGTCGCTCGACAGTTGGTAATCCTTTCCATCGGCAGAAGCGACGAAGAGGTTGTTGTCTTTCAAGAACGCAACAGCGCCGGAAGCCTTGCAGAATTCCAACTCTCCTTCGTGTCGCGAACGCTTGTTTGTGTCGAGATCGACCGTTTCGCCTTCGATTGTTTTGCCTGTCTTGGGGTCGATGACGACAGGTTTCGTCTTGTCGGCAGCATCGACGAGTCGGTCGCCGTCCCAGCGCAGTTGCCATCGCTCGGGGTAGAACTTCGAGGCATTCTTCCCGCCGAAGTTGAGTTCTTCGAGTGTGAAGAGCTTCTGAGCGAAGAGGTTTCCGGTCGTGGAGAGCATAAGGAATGATAGGATGAGGTATTTAATCTTCATCGTCATAGCGTTTCTTGCCATATTTCTTAGCGGGTTTATTCTTGTCGAAAGGCTTGCGGAAGTCCTTCTTGAAGTCTTTCCTGTCGCCTCGGAAGTCCTTGTGCTCGCCTCTGGACTCCTTACGGAAGTCGCCCTTCTTGCTGTCCCGGCGGAAGTCTTCCCTGTCCTTCTTTCGGGTGAAACGCTCGCGGGGGTCGTCTTCGAGCTTGTATTTGAAGTCTCGACGTTGCTTGAAGCGTTTGCGGTCCGCCATCATGCGTCGCTCCTGAGCCGTCTTTATGTCGCCTCCTGCGGCACGCATATCGTTGAACTTTCCGCTGAACATCTGGTACTTACGCAGTTCGCATTCGAGGCTTCCGTTGTAGAGCGGCGTGCGGAGCGACGGCTTGAGTCCGATTTGGTCGAAGCATTCTTCGCGGTAGCTAAGCACCCATGCGTCGTTACCCGTAAAGTCGTGTTTGAACTTGCTGCCTATCATCTTGTAGAGGCCAAGCAGGTCGGGAGCCGAGATGCGCTCGCCGTAAGGGGGATTGGTGATGATGATAGCTTTCTCCGCGGGCTGCTTGAAGTCGGCAAAGTCCTGCTGTTGGATGGTGATTTCCTTGCTCAAGCCAGCCGCTTTGACGTTGGTCGTGGCGATGGCAACAGCATTGTGATTGATGTCGTAGCCGTAGATGTGATGCTCGAACTCATGCTCGCGTGACTCATCCTCGTAGATGCTGTCGAAGAGGTCCTGGTCGAAGTCGGGCCACTTCTCGAAGGCATATTCCTTGCGATACACGCCGGGAGCGATGCCACGGGCAATGAGTGCGGCTTCGATGGCAATGGTGCCGCTGCCGCACATCGGGTCGATGAGGTCGCATTCACCCTTCCATCCCGTCAGCATAATAATGCCGGCAGCGAGAACTTCGTTCAGAGGAGCCTCCACCGACTCCTGCCTGTAGCCGCGACGATGCAGGCTCTCTCCGCTCGTGTCGAGCGAGAGGGTGCAGTCATATTCAGCGATGTGGATGTGAAGTTGCAGGTCGGGATTGGTGACGCGGATGTTCGGACGCCCTCCCGTACGCTCCCTCATCTGGTCGACAATAGCATCTTTCACCTTGTAGGCCACGAACTTGGAGTGCCGGAACTCTGTGCTGAAGACCACGCTGTCCACGGCGAAGGTCGTCTCGCTGGTCAGATAGCAGGTCCAATCGATTTGCTGCACAGCCTCATACACTTCGTCGGCCGAGGTGGCGCGGAAGTGTTTGATGGGCATGAGTATCTTGATGGCCGTGCGGAGTTGGAAGTTCGCTCGATAGAGAAGCTCCTTGTTTCCGGTGAACGACACCATGCGGCGTCCTATCTGTATGTTGTTTGCGCCGAGGTCTATAAGCTCCGTTGCGAGCACAGTCTCAAGGCCTTGGAAGGTCTTGGCTATCATTTCGAACTCTTCTCCGGCATGGCTTGCGGGAGTCTTCCACTTGGGGTTTTCCATCTATAAGTGTTGCTTAACTTTAAACTTTCAACTATAAACTATCAACTTTATCACAGGCATCCCCAGTCTTCGGGCCTGACCACTTGGCTCTTTCGCTTCTTGGCCTGTACGATTTGCTCGCCCGGCTTGGTGCTTTCCGTTACCCATACGTTGCCGCCAATCACAGTTCCACGGGCCAAGGTGATGCGTCCGAGGACCGTAGCGTTACTATAGACGATGACATCATCCTCGAGTATCGGGTGGCGGGGAACGCCTTTGATGGGATTTCCGTTGTCGTCCAGGGCGAAACTCCTTGCGCCGAGCGTGACGCCTTGGTACAGCTTGACGTTGTTGCCGATGATGCACGTTGCCCCGATGACCACGCCTGTGCCGTGGTCGATGGTGAAGTGATGGCCTATCTGAGCACCCGGATGGATGTCGATACCTGTTTCGCTATGAGCCATCTCGGTGATGATTCGGGGAATCAAAGGCACGCCCAGGAGCAGGAGCTCATGAGCGATTCGGTAGCATGTGAGTGCCTTGATGACGGGATAGCAACTGATAATCTCGCCATACGAATCGGCGGCTGGGTCGCCGTTGTAGGCTGCTTCGACGTCGGTGGCAAGTATCTGGCGCAGTTCCGGAAGCCAGTTGATGAACTCGCTGGCAATCGTCTGTGCCTTTTCGGTGAGCTCGCAGTTGTCCGTCGGCTCGCTTTTCTGGAAACAGAGGCCTGCCAGAACCTGTTGCGTAAGCAGGTGGCTGAGGCGATCTAGGCTGACGCCGATGTGGTAGGGGAGTGTCTCGCGGCTGAGGAGGGACTTGCCGTAGAAGCCGGGGAAAATGATGGCGCGGCAAAGGTCGATAATCTCAGCCAGTGCCGGAGCCGAGGGAAGCGGGTCGCCCTCGCTGACTTCGCGGAAAAGGCCGTGAAGCGATTCGGGGTCCGAGAGCTGGCTGACGGTCTGCTTCAGCAGCTCACCTGATTCGTTTGGACTCATTGTGTTGTGTCGTTATCAGTAATATGTGGGTGCAAAGTTACGACATATAATTCAAAATTCAAAATATAAAATTCAAAACACGAAGCAGAATGTCGAAAAATGTGGCACGAGGTATGAAAAGGCACAAAAGCAGTTTTTGACTTGAACCCTATAGGGAAACTCCAGTACCACCGTGGGAGTACTGGAGTTTTCCCACGGTGGTACTGCAGTACTCCCACGGTGGTACTGGCGATGCGGCACGTCATGTCTGATGACGATGCCAGCCGGTCGGTTTACTTCAGCTGGTCGTAAAGCTCGTCGCTGACAGGTTCGAGCCATTCGTTGGAAGCGTCCGTCTGCACGTCTTTATGGTATGTGAGGTGCTGGAACCATGCGTCGCGGGCGGCTCCGTGCCAGTGCTTCACCTCGGCAGGTATGGCGATGACGGTGCCGGGGCGCATCTCGACGGCCGCCTTGCCCCATTCCTGATACCAACCACGACCAGCGACGCAGATGAGGACCTGCACCTGGCCGTGGTGGACATGCCAGTTGTTGCGGCAGCGAGGCTCGAAGGTGACGTTCATCAAGGCACCCATGTCGGCCAGATAACTCTGTCCGGTGAAGTACTTCCCATAAGGATTTGGCTCGCCTTTAGGCCAGATGCTGAAGTCGACAGGCTGTGCTGCCTGACAGCTTTCGCCGAAGACTTCGGCCAATGCCTGCTCTGTGCGGACGGCTTCAGCCTCAAGGTCTTTGCTGCGAAGGACGGTGGGGATGTCGCGGAGCTGAGCGTCTGTGACACCCATGTGGAGTGCTCCGCTGACGTGCGCCTTGAGCTGCGGCTCGCATCCCGGCAGGGCGGAGATGGCCGAGACGGTCACTATCTCGCGCTCCGCAAAGGTGAGGTTGTTGCGGGCAAAAATGTCGCCGAAGAGGTGAGCCTTGAGGTAGTAGTCGCTCTGGGCAGCGAAGGTGTAGGTGAACGGCTGTCCGCCGCAGAGCCTGGTCTGTACCTCGGTGCCTTGCCTGACGGCATCGTAGTCCTCGGGCAACGGGTCGGCTTCGCGGCCTTCCTCAGTCTTCTTGCCGGCCTCGGCACGTTCCTTGATGACTTGCTGCAAGGCTCCCAGGGCGTTCAGGCTGCGTGGGAAACCCGTATAGGCATAGAGCTGCGACAGAGCCTCCTTGGCTTCGCTCACGGTCAGGCCTTGCTCGAAGCCTTCGTCCAAAGCCTTCTTGAGTTCCTCTATATCGCCTTTCGCCTCGTTCACTGCAATCAGGACGAGGGCTTTCTCTTTGTCTGAAATCATAGTTGTCTGTGGTTTAGCTTGGAAAAACAGCAGCATCATGGCTGGAGGCACCGAGTGCAAGCATCATTGCCATCATGGTGATTGTGTGTTTCAAGGCTGTATGATGATGGGTTACTACATTATTTATTATAAGCTATCTTCTTGCCTTTGGTGACATAGATGCCCTTTGGCGTCTGCTCCACCTGCTGGCCTTTCATGTTGAAAAGAAGGTCCTTAGAGTCCTTAGCGACCTTAAGGTCGTTAAGGACAGTCGCGTCGGAAGTGAGCGAGAGGACGGCGACGATGTTCCGCTCGCCTGCCTTGAGGAAGCTGTGAAGCTGGCTTTCATTGAGTCCGTCTATCTTTCCGAGGCGCGTATAGCTCCAGGTGTTGGAGCCATAAAGCAGGCAGATGTTGCTGTCGTCATACAGGATGACGTCGCCCGGACCTGCCGTGATGCGCTCGTCACTACTGGTCAGGGAGAAGCCCAAGGCACCCCATATCTCGAAGCCACCACTGGTGTTGAGGGTGACGGTCACAGGTCCTTCCTGCAACTTCTCGTGGAGTTCCCGCGCTGCCTGATTGCTTTCGAGCGTCACGCTTTGTGTCTGTCCGTCGATGGTGATGTTCATTTTCATGGTTTCAGTTACGGTTTGAAAGGTTTGGGATGCAAGCCATTCGGCCAGAAGGGTAGGCGTCTGGCTTCGTTTCCTGTCGTTTATCCAGAGCGCATCGCCCGTCCATACGGCATCGGGGATGAGCCTCTTGGCGTCGGCCACCGTGCTGCTGATGCCGCTGCTTGCGCTCGAGACAATCAGAGCGACGTGCTTGCCGGCCATCTCCTGCCCGTTCTGGAAGAGGAAGCTCTGCATCGGTGCGGCCATCTGGCTCCACCATAGCGGCGTGCAGACAATGATGTTGTCGTACTTCTGGAAGTCGATGTCGATGGGTTTGATGCTGGGATAGCTCTCGGCATCCTCGGGATGACTGCGGATGGCTGCAATCAAGCTGCTGCCTATCTCGTAGTTGTTGGCCGCATAGTCCAGTCCTTCCTCGGCTGGCTGCACTTCCACAACGTCGGCGCTGACCTGCTTCGTCAGCTCGCCCACTATGGTGCGGACGTTGTTGGTGAAGCTATAATAGACCACAAGTGTCTTTCCCATGTTGGCGGGAACCTGTGCTCTGGCCTCGTTGCCCTCGCCTTCGCTGCAACTGGCGGCTGCAAGGAGCGTCACCAGAGCCATGCATCTCCTGAAGAATGTCTGTATCATGGTTTACAATTATGTGTTTTGGAAGTTATAAAATGGAGTTAAATTGGAAGTTATGCGAAGGTAGCAAGGGGGCTTGCCCCCTTGGAACAAAGTCCAAAAATACCGTGGCAAACAAGGGGGCAAGCCCCCTTGCTACCTGCTTTCCTACGAGCGAAGCGAGTTTACTTCCCCTTTTACTTCCTGTTTACTCCCTAACGTGAGTTTACAATCCTTTAGTCCACGTCTTCAGCTCCTCCTTTGTGGGGCGGTTCAGGAGCTTGCCCTCTTTCCACTGGACGGCAGGGTAGGCGGCCTTCAGGTCCTCGCAGGACTGCTTGATGCTGCTGCCTCCGGAGGTGGCAAAGGGGATGACCGTCTTGCCTCGGAACTCGTTTGTTTCCATGAAGGTGTTGATGATAGTGGGGCAAGTGTTCCACCAAATGGGGAAACCCACAAAGACGACGTCGTACTTGCTCCAGTCCTTTGGCTTTCCAGCGATGGCGGGCCGGCTCGTGCGGTCCTTCATTTCGACGGACGAGCGGCTCTGCTTGTTGCGCCAATCGAGGTCGGCCTCCGTGTAAGGCTGCTCGGGCTGAATCTTGTAGAGGTCGCCTCCCGTGGCTTCTGCCAACTGACGGGCGACGCCTTCCGTCGTGCCTGTGGCGGAGAAATAGGCCACCAGGACTTTTCCCTTGCCCTTAGCCTGTTTGTTTTGCGAGCATGCTGTCAGGCTCACGGCCAACAATGCTGTCAGCATGATGGCGAATCGTTTGATGTTTGTCTGCATAGTGTTTCGGTTTATGATGTTTGATATTCAATTTTTTCCATAGAGTGTTCCCAGCCGCCTCGCATGTCGGCATTCCGACTGCAAAGTTACGAAAAAAGGTTCATAAAACAAAAATTTGGTCGATTTTTCCTGCCTCGATGCCCAACCTGGCGTGCCGGGTTGTTTGCACATACGTGACCCAGCAATTGCACATACGCGTACGTGCAATTGCTGGGTCACGTATGTGCAAACACATTGGCGTAGTATTTCTGCCAGAGCAACTTAGGATTTCGGAAAAAAAAAGGTGCTGTCAGGAGTTCTTCCGATAGCTGATGACGGCCCATGAGCACATGACGACGTCGAACCCGGCGAGCGCCAGCACCTGGTGCCCGATGCTCTGCAAGTCGCCGCCCCGCACGAAGACCGTCCGGATGGCGTCGATGAAGTAGTGCATCGGGTTGACGTAAGTGGTCATGTACGACCAGTCGGGCATCGAACGTGTAGGCGTGAAGATGCCGCTCAGCAGCAAGAGGCACACCACGAAGAACCACATGACCAGGATGGCCTGCTGCATCGTGTCGCTGTAATTGCTGACAAGCAGGCCGAGCGAGGAGAAGAACAGCGCCAGAAGCATAGCCAGCAGATAGACCAGGAGCACAGGGCCTTGGCACGTGATGCCATAGACCGCCCACGCCAGCACAAGGCAAACCGTGACGACAAACAGCCCGATGAGCCAGTAGGGAATGAGCTTCGCAAGGATGAACTGCGCTTTCGGAACGGGCGTCACGTTAATCTGTTCGATGGTTCCGCTTTCCTTCTCGCCCACGATGTTCAGTGCTGGAAGGAATCCGCACATCAGCATCATCACGATAGCCAACAGGGCAGGAATCATGAAGACCTTGTAGTTGAGGTGTTTGTTGTAGAGGTAAAGCGTGGACAAGCCCTTCGGAGAGGTCAGCGTGGAAGCAGAGCCGACGATTTGCTGCAAGTAGCTGCTGCCGATGCTCCCCTTCGTGCCGTTCACAGCATTAGCGGCTATGAGCACCTGCGGTCTCAGTCCGAGGGCGAGGTCACGACTGTAGTGCGGCGGCACCACCAGGGCGATGTCGGTCCGGCTCTTCTCTATCTCCTTCAGCGCGGCACGGTACGTCGGCATCTGCCCCGTGAAGATGAAGTAGCGGCTCTGCTCGATGTCGTGGACAAGACGCTGGCTCAGCACCGAACGGTCATTGTCGACTATGCAGACGCGCACGTTCTTTACCTCCTGATTCATCACCCACGGCATGACACACATAATGACAACAGGGAACACGAGGATGAGCCTGGGCAGGAACGCATTGCGCCGAATCTGCAGGAACTCCTTTCGGATGAGGTGCGTGATAATCATGACGTCGGTCGTTATTCCAGTCGGTTGTTGAACTTCAAGAGTGCCACGGTCAGCAGCAAGGCCGTCATTCCGGCCAGCACAGCCACTTCCTTCAGCACGTCGCCTATGCCCACGCCCATGATCATCAGCTTCCGCATCGCCTCGATATAATAGCGGGGAGGAACGACGGCCGACACCCACTGTAGCACCACGGGCATGGACTCGATGGGGAACAGCATCCCCGAAAGCATCACGATGGGCATGAGAAGCACCATCGCCGAGAGCAGCAAGGCCATGAGCTGACTGCTGGCAATGTCCGAGATGAGCAGCCCGAGCGACAACGCCAGCAGGATGTAGAGCCCGCTCACCGCAAAGATCCAGCCGATGCCGCCTGCCAGCGGAACGCCCAGCACATAGCGCGCCATGAGCAGAATGCAGACGAGGATGGCCAGGGCAAGCATCAGGTAGGGCACAGCCTTGGCAATGATGATCATCAGCGGCCTGACGGGAGAGACGAGCAGCACTTCCATCGTGCCTCTTTCCTTCTCCCGCACGATGCTGATCGAAGTCATCATCGCACAAATCAGCATGAGCAACATGCCCATGATGGCAGGGACGAAGTTGTAGGCCGACTTCATTTGCGGGTTGTAGAGCATCTTCAGGTTTGCCGTCTGCGCCTGCCCTCCCAGCAAAGTCTGCGTGGCGTAGGCCGTCCATTGCTGTGCCATGTTGGGGTCCGAGGCGTCCACGATGAACTGCAGCCCGCTTCTCTTCGAGGCAAAATCGGCTGCGAAGACGATGGCCATGTCAGCCTTCTGCCGCCGGATAAGCGCTTCGGCCTCCCCGGCACTGGCGGCCGTGGCAGTGATGTCGAAGTACTCCGACGCCGCCAGACGCGCCACGGCCTGGCTCGTGAGGCCGTCCATCTGCGACGTCACGACCACCGTCCGCACGTTCTTCACATCGTTGGTAATGGCAAAACCGAACAGCAACATCAGCACAATGGGCATCCCGAAGAGGATGAGCATCGTGCGGCGGTCGCGCAGGATGTGTCGCGATTCCTTGATGACAAAACTGGTGAACAGGTTCATAGGCGTGTCGTTTCGTTAGTCGCTGCTGCGCGTGGCTTGTCGAGCCAAGTAGGTAAACACATGGTCCATATCGGGTTGACGGAAGCGGCGCTTCAGCTCGTCGGGCGTCCCCAAAGCCCTTATCTTGCCGTCCACCATGATGGAAATGCGGTCGCAATACTCCGCCTCGTCCATATAATGCGTGGTGACAAAGACGGTTATGCCTTGGGCAGCGGCATCATAGATGAGCTGCCAGAACTGGCGCCGCGTGGCGGGATCGACGCCGCCCGTCGGTTCGTCGAGGAAGACGACACTCGGCTCGTGGAAGATAGCCACGGAGAAAGCCAGCTTCTGCTTCCATCCGAGGGGAAGAGAGGCGACGAGGTCGTCACGATGCTCCGTGAAGTTCAGGCGCCGCAACACTTCCTCCATCTTCCTCCCGACGTCCTTCTTCCGCATTCCATAAATGCCGGCAAAGAGGCTTATGTTCTCGGCGACGGTCAGATCCTCGTAGAGAGAGAACTTCTGCGACATATAGCCGATGTGCTTCTTTATCAGTTCGTGCTGCGTCCGTATGTCGTATCCTGCCACCGTCCCCGTGCCGCTGGTGGGTTGGTTCAAGCCCGTCAGCATGTGCATGGCAGTGGTCTTGCCCGCCCCATTCGCGCCGAGGAAGCCGAAGATTTCTCCTCTCTTGACGCTGAAGGTGATGTCATCGACGGCATGGAACGTGCCGAAAGCCTTGACGAGATGTTCCACCTCGATGACATTCTCGTTCTCTGCCGCCTCTTTCCTGCTATGGCCGATGCCCGGAGGGTTGAAGATGTCGGCAAACTGGCTGAGGATGATGTCGGGCTTGTCAATGCCGCGAATCTTCCCGTGGTCAAGGAAAGCCACCCGCTCGCAACGCCTCACCTCGTCGAGATATGGTGTGGAGACGACGATGGTGATGCCTCTTTCCTTCAGCGAACCCAGCATGTCCCAGAACTCCTTACGGCTTACGGGGTCGACGCCGGTAGTGGGTTCGTCGAGAAACAACAGGCTCGGCGAGTGAACCAAAGCGCAGCAAAGGGCCAGCTTCTGCTTCATGCCACCCGACAGCGCACCGGCCTTGCGGTCGCGGAAGCGTTCTATCTGCGAATAGATGGCCTTGATGCTCTCGTAACCCTCTGCTGTTGTCGTGCCGAAGAGGGTGGCGAAGAACTCCAGATTCTCCTGTACCGTCAGGTCTTGGTAAAGGGAGAATTTGCCCGGCATGTAGCCCACGCGCCGCCTTATCTCCTTCGTCTGTCGCACGACATCAAAGCCATCGACGCTGGCAGAGCCTTCCTCGGGCAGCAACAGGGTGCAGAGGATGCGGAACATCGACGTTTTGCCTGCGCCGTCGGGCCCTATCAGTCCGAACACTTCGCCCTTGCTGACGGAGAAGGAGACGCTGTCCAAAGCCCGTGCCTTGCCGTAGCTCTTGCTGACATTCTTTACTTCTATGGCGTTCATGACGTGCGTTTAGAACTTCACTTCCCCGTACATGCCTATCTTTGCAAACCCGTCGTTCCTGATGGCGACCTTGACGGCATAGACCAGGTCGGCACGTTCATCATCGGTGAGAATCGTTTTGGGAGTGAACTCGGAACGGTTCGAGATCCAGCTGACGGTGCCTTGGTATTCCTTCCTCTGCCCGCCGCCGAAGTCGGCGAAGACGGTTGCCTTCTGTCCCACCCTGATGCTTTGTAGCTGACCCGACGTGACGTAAGCGCGGATGAATATGTTCTCGGTGTCGGCCACCTTCAGCAGCGGCTTCCCGAGAGCCACGAACTCGCCGCGCTCGACGTACTTCTCGAGGACTGTTCCGCCGATGGGCGCGACCACATGGCACTTGGCGAGCTGGTCGCGGAGCTGCCGGATCTGGACGTCCGTGGCGTTCATCTGCCTGCTGAGCGACTCGGTGGTGGTGGAGAGGGAGGACACCTGAGCGTCGAGCTGCCGCTGGAGCACCTGCACCTGCGCCGTGGCGTCGTCGAGCATCTTGCTTGGTGCGGCACCGTCGGCCACGAGCTCTTTGTAGCGACGCTGTTCGGTCTGAGCCTTCGCGAGCTGTTGCCTGGTGGCTGCAATCTGCTTCTCCATGTCGGGCTTCTGACTTTGGAAGACCTCCTTGTTGGCTTCCAGTCCGAGGATTTTCAGCCAGAGCTGCGTCGTATCGACCAGTCCTATCTCCTGCCCAGCCGACAGTTCGTCGCCTTCATCGACGTTCCACGTCAGCAGCGTCCCGCTTTGTTCTGCCGAGACGGTTATCTCCGTGGCCTCGAACGTGCCGGTGGCATCGTATTCCTGCTCCTTGTCGTGGCAGGCGGCAAGCAGCAGTGCGGCACCTGCCGCCATCAGTATCTTCTTCATAAGGCTTAGTTATTTGTGGTATATTTCAATTTGTAAATCTCCTTGAGCATCTCTATTTCGTGGGTAGAGCGTTGCAGTCGTGCGGCATTCTCGGCATTGATTTCGCGGACGAGGTCGCCGGTGTCGATGATGCCGTGCTGCAGCTTCGACTCGGCAGCCTTGCGGACTGACGAGCGGAGGACAATGATGTCCTCGTCGTCGGCCATGAGCTGTCGGTAGCGAAGGATGTCCTCGTTCTGCTGAATCTGCTGTAGGTCGTTGTTGAAGAGGAACACCTCGCGGCGGTTCTCGGCACTCTGTCGGACGAGTTGCAGCTTGGCCTTGTCGTTCTTGTGGCTGTAGAGAGCGCCGATGTTCCAAGTGAGGCGGGCGCCTATCATGCCGCCGGGTGACCACTTGCGGCTCATCATGTCGTCGAAGAGGTTGTAGCCCGGATAGCCATAGAACCCTTGGGCAAACACGCCGAGGCGTGGTATGAGAGCCGAGAGGAGTGCCTTCTCCTGTGCATCGACCAGCCGTATCTGCGAGTCAATCAGTAGGAGTTCGGGGCGAAGGTTGCCTTCGGCGGGCATGACGGCAGCAGGCTTGACGGGACTCTTCACGTCGATGCCGCAGAAGGTGCTGAGCATTCGGACCAACGTGGCACGCCGTGCCTGCAGATTCGTCAGTCCCTGGGCGACGTTCAGGCGTTCCGCCTTGACGCTCAGATAGTCGCTTTCGGCGGCTGTCCCCCTTTTGAACATGGCGGAGAGCTTGTTCTCGTTGGACAGCAACAGCTCTTGGAGGTCGCTCTGCAGGCGTAGCTGGTCGTCCAGAAGAAGCAGGGCGAAGTACATCTCATTCACGCGCTCGCGTACATTATACAATTCTACTTCCGTCTGCGCCTCCTCCACTTTTCCCGTTTGCGCAGCTATGTCTTTCTGGTTTCTGATGGCTCCGCCGTCGTAGATGGTTTGGTGTAGGTCGATGCCGATGCGGTACTGGTCCTTTCCGAGCCCTTTCATGTCGATGCCGAACTGCTGGTAGAGCGACTGCATCTGCTCGGGGAAAGCCGTCACGTCGCTCTGGTAGGTGGCCTGCGCGGAAGCCGACACCTGCGGCAGCCACGCTTTGCTGATGTTTTTTACGTTGAGGTCGGTGGTCTGCCGGATGAGGTCAAACTGCCGGATGAGCGGGTAGTTCTTCTCGGCGGCCTGCTGGCATTCGTCGAGCGTCTGCGCCTGCGTCCCCGTCAGGCCAACGGCCAAAAGGATTAAGCTGAGTGTCTTCCTCATGTCGATAGTGTGGTTTGTGTGATATTTCCGAGTGCAAAGTTACGGGGTTTTATGCAGAGCGTCGCTATCTTTTCCGCAGAATATATGTCCTTTTCGTACGATTTTTGCGTCCGAGAGCTGTTTTTTTCCTTCTTTTATGTACCTTTGTGTCGTCAAAGACAAAATAAGATGAAGAAGTTCCACCAATTCGATTTGAAGCAACTGAGCGAGCTGCTGCGCGGCGAGGCGGGCGGGCAGATGCTGGACGACTACCTCTCCGAGAACCTGGTTGTAGCGTACAATCCGCCTGTGCGCCGTTTGCTGTCGCGCCTCTCGGAGGACACCTATGTGCTGCCCGAAATGCGGGTGATGGTCTTGCTCAGTGGCACGGCTCATCCCACGTGGGGCTAAGTCGTAACAAGGTAGCCGTACCGGAAGGTGCGGCTGGAACACCTCCTTTCTGGAGCGCTTAGGCGCAAAAGATATAACGACGCAAGTCAGCGGTACTGCGAGGTTCGCAAAGTCGTGCTTGCGAAAGTGCTGCAATTCTCTTGTCTCTGTAAATACATATAAGGACAGGAAAGACGGGAACCGGCCCGGCACTGAGGTCCAAGCCCTCAGGTTTCCACTAGTCCCGATGAAGTCTGACCGTGTAAGTGCGGAAGCGATTCTTCACTCTTCATTCTTCACTCTTCATTTCGGGCATCGTTCTTTGACATATTGAAAGCGAAAGCAAATGTAAAGCGAATCTCCGCGTCATATATTGAAAGATGTATGATGTGGTAAAAGATAAAAGCTGAAAGTATAATCAACCGGGCCTGCGCGGCAGTTGGATTGTGGATTACAGATTAATTCTTAACTCTTAATTCCTAACTCTTAATTGCGCAGCAGGCTCAGTGCGAGCGAAAGTATAGAAGGGCGTATGGCGGATGCCTAGGCTCTCACAGGCGAAGAAGGACGTGATAAGCTGCGATAAGCTGCGGGTAGGTGCAAATGACCTATGATCCGCGGATTTCCGAATGGGACAACCCACCTACTTGAAGAGTAGGTATCCATTATATGATGGAGGCGAACGCGGGGAACTGAAACATCTTAGTACCCGTAGGAAGAGAAAATAAAGAATGATTCCCCCAGTAGTGGCGAGCGACCGGGGAAGAGCCCAAACCAGCGAGGTTCCGGCCTCGCTGGGGTAGTAGGACCACGTTGTGGCAAGACATCTCGTGAGCGGAATCCTCTGGAAAGTGGGACCGCAGACGGTGACAGTCCGGTATGCGAAGCGAGACGAAGCCTAGTGGTATCCTGAGTAGCGCGGGTCACGAGAAATCCTGCGTGAATCCGCCGGGACCATCCGGCAAGGCTAAATACTAGTGAGAGACCGATAGTGAACCAGTACCGTGAGGGAAAGGTGAAAAGGACCCGTAGTACGGGAGTGAAAGAGTACCTGAAACCATACGCCTACAAGCGGTCGGAGCGCCTTTATGGTGTGACGGCGTGCCTTTTGCATAATGAACCTACGAGTTGCCATCTCTGGCAAGGTTAAGGAAGATAGACTTCCCGAGCCGCAGCGAAAGCGAGTCTGAAAGGGGCGAAGTGAGTCAGAGGGGGCAGACGCGAAACCGAGTGATCTACACATGTCCAGGATGAAGTCCCGGTAACACGGGATGGAGGTCCGCACGGATAAGCGTTGAAAAGCTTCCCGATGAGGTGTGTGTAGGAGTGAAAGGCCAATCAAACTCGGAGATAGCTCGTACT